>Ga0105032_100005_pt1 | contig 119893 bp, 140 predicted proteins | sample RS_126metaG_FD_91481 | JGI IMG/M metagenome (GOLD analysis project Ga0105032, IMG submission 91481) | Switchgrass associated microbial communities from Austin, Texas, USA, to study host-microbe interactions - RS_126 metaG | ecosystem: Host-associated > Plants > Roots > Rhizosphere | place: USA... | reverse complement strand
GTCTGATCGTCGGGCGGGTCGCGGCTAGAAGCTGCCGGCAAAAAATAGTATAATTTCATAGATGGATCAAAAATTCCAGCTTGAAACAAAATACCAACCCACAGGTGATCAGCCAAAAGCGATCGCTCAGTTGGTTGCTGGGCTGGAAAATGGCGAGCGAGAACAGACATTACTGGGTGTCACCGGCAGCGGTAAGACCTTCACGATGGCGAATATTATTCAAAACCGTCAGGCGCCAACGCTCGTTCTGGCACACAACAAAACGTTGGCTGCGCAGCTTTATAGTGAGTTTAAATCTTTTTTTCCAAACAACGAAGTACATTATTTTGTCAGCTATTTCGATTATTATAAACCAGAAGCATACGTAGCCAGTAGCGACACGTACATTGAAAAAGACAGCAAGATCAACGACGAAATCGATCGGTTGCGACACGCGGCAACCACGGCACTGTTGACCCGCCGCGACGTAATAATCGTGGCGAGCGTGAGCTGTATCTACGGCATTGGTTCACCCGAAGATTACGCTGATATGTCGATTCGGGTGACGCGCGGTGAGCGTAGGCAACAAGAAAAATTCGTGCGCTTGCTGACCGATATTCAGTATCAGCGAAATGACATTGATTTTCACCGCGGAACATTCCGCGTAAAGGGTGATGTGGTGGATGTTTTTCCGGCCGGTAGCGACCTGGCGTATCGAATAGAATTTTTCGGCGAAGAAGTTGATAGGATTACGCAGATTGACCCGCTAACTGGTGAGATCTTGGCCGAGCCTGAGCACTGCGAAGTGTTCCCGAATAGTCACTATGTGACGCCAAAAGAAAAACTGGCGCATGCAATCGAAGGGATTAAAAAAGAGTTTGAAGAGCGAGTGGAATGGTTTGAAAAACATGACAAGCTACTAGAAGCCCAGCGACTTTCTCAGCGTACGAAATACGATATTGAGATGCTGGAAGAGACAGGGTTTGTAAAGGGGATTGAAAACTATAGCCGATATCTCACCAACCGTGAACCGGGCGAACAGCCGGCAACACTACTCGACTATTTCCCTGATGATTTCTTGCTGCTGGTTGACGAAAGTCATCAAAGCTTGCCTCAGGTACGCGGCATGTACAACGGCGACCGGGCACGAAAAGAAGTGCTGGTGGAACATGGATTTCGCATGCCGAGTGCGCTCGACAACCGCCCGCTGACATTTGCAGAATTTGATGGTCATATTAATCAAGCGATTTATGTTTCAGCAACACCAGGCGACTACGAACTGGAACGCAGTCCGGAACCAGCCCAGCAGATTATCCGCCCGACTGGCCTGCTAGACCCAGAGCTAGAAATTCGCCCGACGGAAGGCCAGATCGATGATTTGATTGCCGAAATCCGTGAACGCACCGAACGTGCCGAACGGGTGCTGGTGACCACGCTGACTAAACGCATGGCCGAAGATCTGTCGCTGCATTTGCAGGAAATTGGCATGAAAACAGCCTATATTCATAGCGAAGTCGACACGCTGGAACGCGGCGATATTCTGCGCGATCTGCGTGCTGGTGTGTACGACGTGCTGGTGGGGATCAACCTGCTGCGTGAAGGTTTGGACTTGCCTGAAGTGAGCATGGTGGCGATTATGGACGCCGACAAAGAAGGCTTTTTGCGAAGTGAAAGCGCGCTGATTCAGACGATCGGCCGGGCCGCGCGGCATGAACGCGGTAAAGTGCTGATGTATGCCGATACGATTACACGTTCGATGAAAGCAGCGATCGACGAAACGAATCGCCGTCGCGGTATTCAAGAGGCTTACAATAAAGAGCATAATATAACGCCAACGAGTGTGGCAAAAGAAATTGGCGAAGGCTTGCGTGCGATTATCCCGGCCAAAGAAGACACCAGTAAAAAGCTGAATTTGAGTAAGATTCCAAAAGATGAATATGCCGGTTTGATCAAAGACCTGAGTGCTCAGATGGACCTGGCTGCCGCAAATCTTGAATTTGAAAAAGCTGCCGAGATTCGCGACCAGATTGCCGAGATCAAACAGAGAATGTAATGGAACTGAGGGTAGCTTCGTGGAATCTTGAAAGCCGGCTCAGTGGTTACGAAAAATCGGGCCGTGGTTCGGCCGAACATATCCTTCGGGGCATAGAGAATCTTGATGCAGACGTACTGGTACTGCCCGATGCGTTCAGCGAAAAGGTGGCACCTGGTGTAGATGACCGACTGCGTGAGCTCGGATATAAATGGCACGAAGTTTTGTATGGCACCGAAGGCCGTAATTGGTCGCTGTCGCATACGGGCAAAGAATCTGGCATGCGCGTGTTGAGCCGGTTGGAGATTGTGGATGTCGAAGAAGTGCGGTGGGGGATGAGTCGCAGTCGGATGATTGCTATGACAGTGCGCGATGCGGCAAGTGGTGGATTGCTGAGAGTAATAGGTATTCATTTTGACGATCGCACGGAAGAGTACAGAGAGTCACAGATCAATGGCTTAGCTGACTTCGTGAATGATTCGCAGGTGCTACCGACTATCGCAATGGGTGATTTTAACGCTGTGCACGGTAGTGATGTGCGTGCCCGATTGCTTGGTAGTAGGCTGATGCGCTGGACCGCGCGCAACATTCCTTCTCGAACCATTCCTCCGCCTGGTGACTTTGCCGACGATATTCGTGGTTTTGCTATGCGTGGAACTGATATGATGTCTGGTCGGGCATTGAAATTATTAGAGGAGCGAACGAATTTACGTGATCTTGACCCTAGGCACAAAGCGACGGCAACACTAAAGCTCCATGGCCTGCATTGGTTGCCGAGCTGGCGTATTATGCAGCTTGACCATATGTATGCGACGCCCCAAGTTGTGACGAAAGATGTAAAGGTGTGGCCGGACGGCGGATCGGACCACCGGGCGATTTCGGCGCAGCTGGTCGTGAAATAAAATAGCCGCTTACGCGGGCCTCGACACTCTAGTGAGTGGAGGCCCGCGTAAGCGGGTGCTAGGCGATGCTTATGTCAAGAAAGTATGGACAAAATAAAAATTTTGTGCTATAATGAAAATATTGCATTCGATGAATATCGAGCGTCTTTCAAAGATGCGCGCACTCATATATTGCTACCACAGGTAGCCGGCGCCACCACCGAAATATCCTCTCGCTGTTCTCCAAAAAGCATCTGCTTTTTAGTCTGCAACAGATCAACTAACGAAAGGTATTTATGACATTTCAACAAAAACGACAAGGTCGCCCCTATGGTGGGCGTCCGCAGGGCGGCCGTAATTTTAGCGGTGGCCGACGACGTAGTGGTGGTAATCGCGCTCCTGCGAAAAAATTCATCCATCCTTCGAAATTTATCAACAAAGCGGTTGCAAAAGAGGCCGAAACGCCGTATGAAGCGACGCATAAATTTGCTGATTTTCCGTTTGGTACGCAGTTGTATCACAACATCGCTGCCAAGGGTTACGTAACACCAAGTGCAATTCAAGACCAAGCGATCCCTCATATTATTGACGGCAAAGACGTGATTGGCCTAGCCAACACCGGTACTGGTAAGACGGCGGCATTCCTATTGCCAATTATAGAGCGCCAAAGTGGCATTATGCTGCGACCGAGCGTGCTGATTGTGGCACCAACCCGTGAGCTGGCTCAGCAGATCGACGAGCAATTCCGTGAATTTAGCCGTGGCCTTGGGCTCTACTCAACATTGATTGTTGGTGGAGTAAACATCGACCGCCAGATCCGTGATTTGAAGCGCCGTCCGCACTTTGTGATTGGAACACCGGGTCGACTAAAAGACTTGATGAACCGACGCGTGCTGCAGCTGAAAAATATGAGCACCTTGGTGCTCGACGAAGCTGATCGCATGCTTGACATGGGCTTTTTGCCCGACATCCGTGCGATCGTAACCGAAATGCCAGAAGAACGCCAAACATTGTTCTTTAGTGCGACAATTACGCCGGAAATCACCGCACTGACCCGTGACTTCTTGAAAGATCCCGTCACAGTGTCGGTACGCACCAGCGAAACCAGCGATCATGTAGAACAAGACGTGATTGAAGCTCGTGACAAAAATCACAAGGTGCAGTTGCTGACTGACCTACTGGGCAAAAAAGAATACGAAAAAGTATTAGTGTTTGGTGAAACCAAATTCGGCGTACAGCGCCTGAGTGATCACTTGCACAATAGCGGTATTCCATCGGTAGCGATTCATGGTAACAAAAACCAGTCGCAGCGCCAACGCGCATTGAAACAGTTCAAAGACGAACGCGTCCGTGTGCTGGTGGCGACCGACGTAGCGGCTCGTGGGCTCGACATTCCAAACGTGACCCACGTGATCAACTTTGACACGCCGCAAACCTACGAAGATTACGTCCACCGTATTGGCCGAACCGGTCGTGGTGGTGCCAGTGGGCGAGCACATACGTTTATCGATCAGCGATAAAATAGTATCGTTTCAAAAATACGCCGTTAATAGTGACGGCGTATTTTTATGATGCGAGCTGACTGAACTTTTCAAGACTGACCGATTTAAATCCTGCTGGCAGGAGCTCGTCGGAGCTAGTGACCATGACTTTTTCCAGTTCGCTTGTGGTGGAGCAAACGTCTATTGTTCGACCATTCAGATGAGCGAAATCATGCAGCATTTGTCGGCAATTTCCGCATGGTGATATGAGCTTCGGTGCTGATCCGTCAGTACGGCGAACCGAAAGATACAGTGTGGTGATTTTTGTGTCGTTGGCGGCGACCGCAGCAGCAAGTGCCGAAGCTTCCGCGCAAATAAGCGTACAGTTAGAAAGGAAAATATTGTTGCCGTAATATTTCGATTTCTCTGTGGCGATAATCACGCTTGTCTGCGGACTGCTGACTTTATTGAGTGAATGCGCCGTGCGAGTGGTTGCTTCTTTGAGGAGTGTTTGGTGTGACGTATCTAAGGCGGTAAGTGGGAGGACTTTCATGGGTTTATAGTAGCACAGGTAGGGGCGGATTTATGATAAGATGGGTGTATATGAGTACAATGGTAGAAGTAAAAGACTTGAAAAAACGATACGGCGAAAAACAGGCCGTGGACGGCGTGAGCTTCACGGTAAAAAAAGGTGAAATTTTTGGTATTTTGGGGCCGAATGGCGCCGGCAAAACTACGACGCTGGAAATGATGGAAACGCTGCGGCCTATCGACAGCGGCACGGTGAAAATTGACGGTGTAGATGTGACCGAAGATCCGCAGCAAATTAAATACCTGATTGGGGTGCAACCGCAATCGCCGGCTTTTCAGGACAAAACCAAACTAACCGAAGTAGTGGAAATGTTTGGCGCAGCGTATGGCGAAAAAGTGGACGCAATGCAGTTTTTGCGCGACGTAGGTTTGGAGGAAAAAGCCAACAACTACGTGGAAGACCTTTCGGGTGGCCAAAAGCAGCGCCTGAGTATTACAACAGCACTGGTGCACGGGCCAAAAGTATTTTTCCTGGACGAACCGACTACTGGTTTGGATCCGCAGGCACGTCGCAATTTGTGGGAATTGATTGAACACGTGCGCGACCGGGGTATCAGTGTGATTATGACTACCCACTACATGGATGAAGCCGAAGTGCTGTGTGATCGAATTGCCGTGATGGACAATGGCAAAATTGTGGCGATCGACACGCCGCAGAATTTGATTAAACAGCTGCTCGACCGTGGATTTAAGAAAGAACAGCATGTAGAACAAGCCAATTTGGAGGACGTGTTCATCGATCTGACCGGCAAAGAACTGAGAGAAGGCCAATAATATGAAAAAATCAATGTATACTGTACTGACGTTTGTCAAAATCAACACACGACGGTTTTTCCGCGACAAATTGGCGCTGTTTTTCACTATTGGGTTTCCGTTGATTTTCTTGTTTGTTTTCGGAAGTCTGAATAGCGGCAGTGGTAGCGCGTCGTTCGACGTAGCGCTGATTAACAAATCGGACAGTGCAATCGCCAAAGAATTTGTCGAGCAGGCAAAAGAGGGCGACGCGTTGAAGGTGAATGAATCAATCACGACGATTGAAGATGCCAACGACAAAATGAGCCGTTCGGAAATCGATGCGACAATCATATTGCCAGAAGATTTTGGCGTGGTCAAAGAGGGCGCTGAGACGCCAACTGGTCAGGCTGAAGTTATTTATACGCAAAACAACGAACAATCCGGCCAGGCGCTCGCGAGCATTTTAGACGCGCAGTTCAATGGATTGAACAGCCAGTTTGTGAACACACAGGCACCATTTAGCGTGAAAGCTGAACCGCTCAATGAACGCAGTCTTTCGGCGTTTGACTATACATTTGCCGGGCTTTTGGGCTTTGCGATCATTGGTATGGGAATCTTTGGGCCGCTGAATGTCTTTCCGGAACTCAAGAAAATGGGAATCTTGCGTCGGTTGAGCACAACACCTCTAAAAGTATGGCAGTATTTCCTTTCAACCATGATAGGCCAGGCGATTATTGGGCTGATTTCACTGGCGGTCATGTTCTTGGTGGCAATCCTTGTGTTCCACTTGCAGGTAGTCGGCAATTACTTTGAACTGGCAATTTTCTTGGTGTTAGGAATTGTGACAATCTTAGGAATTGGGCTGGCGCTGGGTGGCTGGGCCAAGAACGAACGTCAGGCCGCACCGCTTTCAAACATCATCGTATTTCCTATGATGTTTCTTTCCGGCACGTTTTTCCCACGTTACCTTATGCCCGACTGGTTGCAGAATATTTCAGACTTTTTACCACTGACGCCAATTATCGACGGTATTCGGCTGATTGCCACCGAAGGCAAACATTTGATCGACATCTTGCCGCAGCTTGGGCTGATTGGTGCCTGGATGATTGTGATTTACTTTATTGCTTTCCGCGTGTTCCGCTGGGAATAAGAGGGGCAAACTTCGCTTCATAGGTCATTCATGCTGTATGAATAAGCTATGAAACGAGGCCAGAGAGAAAAACTGACCCCGCTATTGTAGCTTCTATTGGAGGTAGTATGCAGGCGCAGTGCCACGGGAGACGATGCGATTTGCAGGGATTGCGGGCGGTGTCGCTGTTTTCAGGGCACCCGCTCGAATCTTTTTGGAAATCGCAGGGTTCTCTGTGCTGTAGCTGTGGTCATTATAGAATGCGATGTCTAGCTCGGAGATCTCAGTACCGAGATACTTTGCTATTACAGTCATGCATGCCGCAGCTACCTGGATCGGATCGACAATGTTGAGTTCGTATCGAACATGAATATGACGACTTTGCGTACAGTTATACTTAACACCCTCAATGCCAAGAATGTCTTTAAGTCCCCTCCAGTCTGCGGGCTGTGGCAGTCGGATGCTGAGGGTATCGTAGTGCTTCCCGATACCAGCGACGTAGATCTTCATCGTGAGTGTCTTCTCTGATTCTTCTACGGGCGTGATGTGTCGTCGAAAGTTCCTTCTGCTATGTCCTGTAGAGTTTACTTTCTTTACGCTAGCTCGAACTCTCATTCTTCTTCTCTCTGTCCGAATTGTTACACGCCAAATGGCGGGCTACCTGCTTAGGTATAATATAATATTATAATACATTGAGTAAAAGTCAATCGTGGCCGCAAGCTATAGTGCAAAATCAATATTTTTCGAGTATAATAAGTGTATGACAGATGTTTCTCGAAACGATGTCGCACAGCTGGCGACACTGAGTAGTTTGCAGTTAGGCGACGACGAAATTGATACTTTACAGCAAGATATTGCGGCGATTTTAACGTATGTGCAGCAGCTTGCCGAACTTGACACAGAAGGCGTGGAGCCAACCTATCAAGTGACTGATTTGGAAAACGTGTGGCGCGACGACGCTGTGATTGACGAGCAAGTGACGCGTGAACAATTGCTGGCTTTGGCGCCAGAATCAGCCGAACATCAAATAAAAGTTCCGAAAGTTTTGTAGTATGAGCAAAATTCAAGTAATTGTTGAAAGTATCAAACGTGGCGAAAGTACCGCTCGGCAGCAAGTAGAAATGGCGCTGCAAAAAGCAGCAGAGGCGCAAGAATACCATGCGTTTTTGAGCCTGACGAGCGAGCGAGCGCTGGAACGGGCCGATGATATTGACGCGCGCGTAAAAGCGGGCGAAGATTTAGGTGAGCTTGCTGGCGTACCGTTTGTGGTGAAAGATAACTTTTTGGCGTTTGGCGCGCCAACGACTGCAGCAAGTAAGATACTGGAAAACTTTGATGCACCACTGCAGGCAACGGCAGTTGAAAAGCTGGAAGCGGCCGGTGCGATTTGTATTGGCAAGGCAAACCTCGACGCGTTTGCCCATGGTGGTAGTACTGAAAACTCTGCCTATGGCCCAACGAAAAACGCTGTAGACCAAACTAAAGTAGCTGGTGGAAGCAGCGGTGGTTCGGCCGTAGTAACAGCGCTGGACATTGTGCCATTTGCACTGGGCACCGATACGGGCGGTTCGATTCGCCAACCAGCTAGCTTTAACGGCGTGGTGGGGATCAAACCTACCTACGGGACGGTCAGCCGCTATGGTGTGGTGGCGATGGCTAGTAGTACGGACTGTATTGGCTGTTTTGCGTCTGATTCGCAGGATGTTGAAACTGTCCTAGCGATTATGAGCGGCCGCGACGTGCAGGACATGACAACGCTGCCTGACTTTTTTGCACCAAAGGAAGTGAAAAAAGCGCAGAAAATCGGACTGATCAAAGAATTCATGACCGACGATGTTGACCCGGAAGTTCGTGAACGAACCATGGAATATGCTGAAAAGTTGAAGGCGGCCGGCCATACCGTAGAGCAAGTCAGCATGCCGATTTTGAAACATGCACTGGCGATGTATTACATTATTGTACCGGCCGAAATTAGCAGCAACTTGGGGCGCTATGATGGCATTCGCTATGGTCGCCGAGCAGAAGGCGTGGCGACGTTGGCTGAGCTCTACAATCGATCACGTGGCGAAGGTTTTGTAACAGAAAACAAACGCCGGATTATGATTGGTAGCTATGTGCTTTCAAGCGGATTTTTTGACGCGTACTACCAAAAGGCACAAAAAGCCCGCACGCTTTTGATTAACGAATATAGCAAATTGTTTGCAACATACGACGTACTGTTGGGGCCGGTCGCACCAACACCGGCGTTTGGTTTGGGTGAAAACGTGGCTGATCCAGTAAAAATGTATTTGGCCGATATTATGACGGTGCCCGCCAGCTTGGCCGGTTTGCCGGCGATAAGTGTGCCTGCGGGTATGAACGATGCTGGTTTGCCTATTGGTGTGCAGCTGGTTGGACCACGAAAAAATGATGCTGATTTGTTGGCTTTGACCAAATCGATGGAGGACAAATAATGGACGTAGGTGGACTGTTGGCATTTGCCGTTGGGATTGTTGTTATTGGAGTGTTGCTGATTGCTGTGATGGCGATCAGCAAGCGTGGTCCGGCACACCTGGACGTTGAAAAATACCGGCGGCGTTGGCTGACGATCGAACAGCAACTCATGAAAGAGCAGCCACATAGTTATCACTTGGCAATTTTGAACGCTGATAAACTGCTTGACCACGCCCTGAAAGAACGTGGCATTAAGGGGCAGACAATGGGCGAACGCATGAAAAACCTGCAAGGCACGTGGAGTAACGCCAACGCGGTATGGGGCGCACATAAACTTCGTAACCAAATTGCTCACGAACAAGACGTTTCGATTAGTTACGACGACGCGCGCCGGGCGCTGGCGAGTTTTAAGCAGGCGCTGAAAGATGTGAGGGCGATCTAATGGCGAATAGCGACATGTTAGAAAAATATGAAATGACGATCGGTATTGAGTGTCACGTACAGCTGGCGACCGACACCAAGTTGTTTAGCGGCGCCGACAACGACGCTCGTGGCAAAGAGCCAAACAGCGTGGTGAGTCCGATTGACTATGGTTTGCCGGGTATGTTGCCGATCCTCAACCGCAGGGCAGTTGACCTGGCGATCAAAGCTGGAAAGGCGCTGAACGCCGAGATTGCACAGGTGAGCCGGTTCGACCGCAAGCATTATTTTTATCCTGATCTGCCGAAGGGCTACCAGACGACGCAGATGTATCAGCCGATTATTCTAGAAGGCTTCGTAAATGCGCCGCTCGAAGATGGCAGCGAAGTGAAGGTGCGAATTCACCATGCGCACATGGAAGAGGATGCTGGTAAACTGACGCATTATGGCGATCATAGTTTGGTTGATCTCAACCGCGCCGGGACGCCGCTTATTGAAATTGTGTCTGAGCCAGACATTCATTCTGCCGAAGAAGCCCGCGCGTATGCCACGGAACTTTATCGATTGATGACCTATGCGGGCGTCACGCACGGCGATTTGTACCATGGCAACATGCGCTTTGATGTGAATATTTCGGTGGCGCTCAAAGGTGCGAAAGAACTTGGCAAGCGTGCCGAAGTAAAAAACCTCAACTCGTTCCGTAGCGTTGAAAAAGCGGCCGAGTACGAATTTAAACGCCAAATGGAATTACTAGAAAAAGGCGAACAAGTGGTGCAGGAAACCCGTGGTTGGGACGACGACAAGATGATCACCACAAGTCAGCGTTCGAAAGAAGACGCACAGGACTACCGCTATATGCCCGACCCAGACATTCCGCCAATTGTTTTGACGAGCGAAGAGATTGCTGAAATTCAAGCGACCGTGCCAACGTTGCCGCCGGTTTATCGTGATAAATGGGTGCCACTTGGGCTTGACCGTTCGGTGATTGATTCGCTTTTGGGTGTGCAGGCGCATGCAAAATTGATTGCCGACGTGCAAGATAAGGCTGGTGACGATGCGGCGAAGCGCGTGGCACACTGGTTTGTGAGTGCGCTGGGGCATAACGAAGAAGACGAAACCGCTGGCGAGCCGAAACTTTTCTCACCAGACGGCTTTATTGAATTAGCGCAAATGGTAGAAAAGAATGAGCTAAGCAGTACCTCTGCAAAAGAGATTTTTAACGACTTGCTAACCAGTGACAAATCACCTCGCGAGATTGCCGAAGGCAAAAACCTGCTGCAGGTAAGCGACGAAGGCGCAATCGCCGCAATCGTAGAAGAAGTCTTGGCGGACCCAGCTAGCGCGGCATCAATTGCTGATATTAAGGCTGGAAAAGACAAGGCAATTGGCTATTTGGTTGGCCAAATTATGAAAAAATCTCAGGGCAAAGCTAATCCAGCTTTGGCGCAAAAATTGATTCGAGAGAGGTTATAAATGTCTCAGCAGCCTTTATTGGTTGTGATTCATGGAGCACCAGGGGTGGGAAAAACAACGCTGTGCCGTGAACTAGCTCGGCGCGTGAAGCTACCGGCGCTTTCAAAAGATCACATAAAAGAAGATTTGCTATACGCAAGGCTTGAGCAGTCGGATCGTGCTTTTTCGCGGATAGAGGGAGAAGTAGCCGTGATGATGCTCTATGCTTTTGCTGATACTTTTTTGAAAAAAGGCCGAAGTGTGATTATTGAAAACGCATTTTACGCGGAAGTCTCACGCGATGACATGCGACATGTCATTGAAAAAAATAACGCAAAGTTTCTTGAGATTTTTTGCTATGTTGACGAAGCTATCCGGGTTGAGCGCTTTGCTCGTCGCGTGGAAAATGGCGAACGTCATCCAGGGCACTTGGACGGCACGATCAAGCCGTACGAAGGTTTGGAAAACTACGCCAAGCTTGAACTCGGTGATTCGATCGACGTCGATACGTCTAGTGCGGTTGGCGACGAGCTATATCAGAAGATCGTAGAAGTGATTGAAGAAAGGATGGATAGGTAGACGCATATGCAGCCTTGGAAACATACGAAAGAACCGGAAGAAATAAAAGTTGGATGGCGCACACTCACGCGCAAAACGTTTGAGCGGCCAGATGGCGTGCCGGCGGAGTACGTGACTTACGGAAGTGTGAACGACCGGCATGGGGCGGTTATTGCACTCACACCAGAAAACAAGATTGTTGTTGCCGAACAGTTTCGGCCGGGCCCAGAGATTATTTTAACAGCCGCCAAAGAAAGCCGCATGTCAGATGCGATAGCTGCGCTGATGGCTTATGATAAATTGCAAGAAATAAAACGGGAGGGTAAATAAATGAAACAACCAACAAAAGCAATTATTTGTGCGGCGGGCCTAGGAACTCGGTTTTTGCCGCAAACCAAGGCAATGCCAAAAGAAATGCTACCGATTATTGATCGGCCAGTGATTCAGCTGATTGTCGAAGAAGCGGTGGCTGCTGGCGTGACTGAAGTTATTATTGTGACAGGTGCAACCAAGCGCGCGATTGAAGACCATTTTGACCGCAGTGATGAGCTGGAGGCTGAGCTGCGCGAAAAAGGTAAGGCCGACAAGGCTGATCAAATTAAATCGGTTGCCGAAATGGCCAACTTTATTTATATTCGCCAAAAAGGCACACCAAAAGGCAATGCACGGCCGATTCTTAACGCACAGCATTTGATTGACGACGACGAGCCGTTTTTCGTATTCTTTGCCGATGATTTCTTTCGCTCAGATGTACCGCGTGCCGTCCAACTAAAAGAAGCGTACGAAAAAACTGGCAAGTCGGTGATCACACTCATCGAAACAGACGACGAAGGTACTGAAAAATATGGTATCGCAGAACTAGGCGAAAAGATAAACGACCACGCGTTTGAGCTGAAAAGTCTGGTAGAAAAACCGGGCAAAGAAGCAGCGCCAAGTAACTTTGCATCTGTGGGCGGCTATTTGTTGACGCCTGATATTTTGCCAATTATTGCACAGGAAAAAGTTGATAAAAACGGCGAGATAACACTGGCAGACAGTATCAACGAGCTGGCAAAGCAAGACAAGGTGTATGGCCGGTTTGTTGAAGGCATCTGGCATGATACGGGCGACCAGTTGAAATACATCAAGGCTGTGGTAGACGTGGCGCTGGAAAATGAGAAAATTGGTAAAGAGCTTGAGATATACCTAAAAGAACGACTCGACTGCCAATAAGAAGATTGCTACAATAGCCCTATACTACATAAACAACCGGAGGGTCTATGGTTGATTGGGCATACGTCTTGGTAATAATTCTCTCGGCATTTTTGGCACTATTTTTGTTGCTGGCTATCGTGCTGGTCGTGATGATGATTGGCGTGACACACAGAATCAAGCAGGTCACGAAATCGGCTCAAAACACAGCAGAACATATTGAGCACATGGTGGAGGCGACGAGCAAAACCGTAACACCAATGATGCTCATAAAGAAGTTAATGCGCAAAAATAAGAAGGGGGAATAACGATGTCGAAAGGTAAGTTTGCGTTAGGTGCGTTAGTTGGAGCGGCTGCCGGTATTGTTGCTGGTATGTTAACTGCGCCGAAAGCTGGCAAGGAAACACGGGCAGACCTGAAAGAAAAAGCCGAGGAGCTGAAGGAAAGGGCGGAAAAAGCTAAAGCCCGTGGTAAAGTAAAGGCTGCCGAACTACGTGAGAAGGCCGAAGATTACAAAGAGCGTGGCGAACGCGCGGCTGAGGCTGCTAAAAAAGAATTGACAGCCAAGGACGAAAAGAAGAAATAGTTTATGGCAAAAAAAGGTGTCTCAGAAAAAATAAAATCCGACAACGAGCGCGGTGCGCGGCAATCGCTGATTGAAGATCTTTTCTATGATTTTCATCGCAGCCGGGCGCAGGTCTATTGGATGAATTTTGTCCGTGGGATTTTCTTTGGTCTTGGAACCGTGCTTGGCGGGACGGTACTGATTGCCCTGCTCGTATGGCTACTCAGTTTTGCGGTGGATTGGCCGTGGGTGGGCGATACGGTCGAGCAAGTGCAAGATAGTTTGCAGCAAGATAAAAAATAAGTTTGTTGTAACAAAAACGCTCGCGCTCTACGCAGTTTTATTGCTATACTAGGAGCAAATGGAGGGAGAAACAAACACGCTATCGCCGCGTGATTATGTGCATTTGCACAATCACACGCACCATAGTTTGCTCGACGGGCTTTCGAAGCCTGATGATTTAGTGGGCATTGTCAAAGACATGGGCATGGAATCGGTGGCAATTACCGACCACGGCACGATGTCTGGTGTGATTGAGTTTTATAAGGCCGCAAAAAATGCAGATGTGCGACCTGTGCTTGGCATGGAAGCATACGTGGCGGCCCGTTCTCGATTCGACCGCGACCCAGCGAAAGACAAAGCTCGGTATCACTTGATTTTGCTGGCTATGAACGAAACTGGATATAAAAACCTGATGTATCTGACCACCAAAGCAAATTTGGAAGGTATGTATTACAAGCCACGTATCGACCACGATTTGCTCGAAAGCCACAACGAAGGCTTGATCGCACTTTCGGCCTGTGCAAGTGGTGAGGTGGGTGAGAATTTAAAAAACGACAACTACGATGAAGCCAAACGAATTGCCGCCTGGTATAAATCTATTTTTGGTGATCGGTATTATCTGGAGTTACAAGACCACGGGCATCCTGATTGTCCAGCAAAATGGGATGTGCAGGTGAAGATTAATGGTTATCTGAATAAGCTTTCGGAAGAATTGGATATTCCGTGCGTGGTGACGAGTGACGGCCACTACCTGTCGCACGACGACCAAGATGCGCACGAGATTTTGCTGTGTGTAGGGACGGGCGCTTTCCTAAGTGATGAAAAACGCATGAGTTTGAAAGATTTTGAGCTCCATGTGACCGACCCGGCGGATATTATTTCGCGTTGGAGTAAGACAAATCCTGAAGCAGTGCGAAACACTCGCCGGATTGCTGAACGCTGCAACGTTGAGCTGGACTTGGGCGGAATTCTGATCCCAACTTTCCCGGTGCCAGACGGTGAAACTGAAAAGACCTTTCTTGATAAGTTGGTCTATCGCGGTGCGCTTATTCGTTATAACGAAGTGGCGCCGGAAGAAGCCGAAAAGTTGGATCCGGCAGAAATTATTCCACAACTTTCCGACGAAGTGCGTGACAGGCTAGAAATGGAACTCGGCGTGCTCGAAAAAATGGGCTACAACGGCTACTTTTTGATCGTGCAAGATTTTATTAACTGGGGGAAAGACCGCGGGATTATTTTTGGGCCAGGGCGTGGAAGCGCGGCCGGGTCGATCATCGCCTATGCGCTGAAAATTACCGACCTTGACCCGCTGACGTACGGGCTTCTCTTCGAACGATTCTTGAACCCTGACCGTATTAGCATGCCCGACATCGACGTGGACATTCAAGACACGCGCCGCGACGAAGTGATCCAATACTGTGCCGATAAATATGGGGCCGACCGCGTGTCGAACATTGTGACGTTTGGTAAAATGGCTGCCCGCGCAGCGGTGCGCGACGTGGCGCGCGTGCTGCAGGTACCATATGCCGAGGCTGACAGGCTTTCCAAGATGATTCCACCGCCGGCGCAGGGCCGTCATATTCCGCTAAAGGTGAGCGTCAAAGAAGACCTGGATTTGAAAAAAGAATACGAAACCAGCCCGACGGCTAAGCAAGTCTTTGACTATGCGATCCGACTAGAGGGCACGATTCGTTCGCATGGTGTGCATGCCTGTGGCGTGGTGATTGCGCCAGATGATTTGGTAAACTATTTGCCGCTTGAGATGGCGCAAAAAGGTGTGGTTTCGACGCAGTTCCCGATGGGAGAGGTGGAAGAACTTGGCCTTTTGAAAATGGACTTTTTGGGCCTAAGTAACCTCTCGATTATCAACAACGCGCTGCGAATCATTAAAAAGGTATATAAAACCGAAATCGACTTGCCAAAATTGCCGCTGGACGATGCAAAAACCTACGAATTGTTTCAGCGTGGTGACACAACCGGTGTGTTTCAGTTAGAATCTGCCGGTATGAAACGTTATTTGCGCGAACTCAAACCAACCGTGTTTGAAGACATTATCGCGATGGTTGCGCTATATCGCCCTGGCCCTATGCAGTTTATTGATAGCTTTATTAAGCGAAAGCACGGGATTGAACCGATTACGTATTTGCATGAAGGCATGCGTAATTCACTCGAGGCTACCTATGGGATTTTGGTGTATCAAGAACAGTTTATGCAGATTTCCAAGGAATGGTGCGGGTTTACCGGTGGTCAGGCCGACACACTTCGAAAGGCGGTGGGTAAGAAAAAGATCGACCTGATGAAGAAGATCAAGCCGGAATTCGTGGAAGGCGCCGTTAAGCACGGCGGTGCGAAAAAAGAAATGGCCGAGACGTTTTGGGATCAGCTGGAAGAGTTTGCGAATTACTGTTTTAACAAATCACACGCGGCGTGTTATGGGTTGATTGCCTACTGGACGGCGTATTTGAAAGCGCATTACCCCGACGCGTTTATGGCGGCGCTGATGACCAGTGACCAAGATGATATCGATCGCTTGGCGATTGAAATTAGCGAATGCAAACACATGGGTATCAAGGTGCTGGCGCCAGATGTTAACAAATCGTTCGTGGAGTTTGCGGTGGTGCCAGGTGAAAATGAAATTCGATTTGGTATGGCAGCGGTAAAAGGTGTGGGCGTGGGTGCCGTTGAAGAAGTGTTGCGGGCGCGTGAGGCGGATGGCGAGTTTAAGAGCGTGGAAGATTTTGCCAAACGCGTGAGCACAACGAAATTCAATAAAAAAGCTTGGGAATCGTTGATTAAAAGTGGTGGGTTTGACAGTTTTGGCGATCGGTCGGATCTTTTGTTTAACCTTGAAACGATCCAGGCGTACGGGAGCAAGATCCAAAAAGAAGCGCTCAGTGGCCAAACCGATCTTTTCGGCGGTCTTACTGGTGCTGCAAGTATCCAGCCAACAATCAACCTGCAAACATCGCCAACGAAATACACCGAGAAAGAGCGGCTGACATGGGAGCGTGAACTTTTGGGACTGTACATTAGTGCGCATCCGCTGGATAATTACGACACGTACTTTAGTGAACAGACGATTCCACTGAGTCATATGAAACCAGAAATCGACGGTAAAAAGGCGACGATTGGTGGACTGGTCAGTAGTGTGCGAACGATCATTACGAAATCTGGTACGAAAATGGCGTTTGTAAAACTGGAAGATAAAACCAGCGAAGCAGAAGTGATTATCTTCCCGAATCTGTACGAGCAAGTAGGCGCCAAATTGGTGCAAGATGTCGTCATTCGGGCGAGCGGCAAGGTGAGCGCGCGCGACCGAGATGGTAATTTGGGCGATGAGGCAAAGATGATTGCCGATGAAATCGTCGAGGTGACCGATGAAGAACTGCGAGGGTATGAATCGACCGGCCGCAAAATGGAAACCCCGAAAATGAGTGCGAAAGTCAAGGCAACGCGTGTGGCGGAATTCCGGGCTAAAAAACAGGGTAAAGTTGCAAGTACATCCGCACCTGTTAGTTCATCTCCAGCCGAAGCATCAGCGCCAAGGCCGCGGCCAGTTATGGATATCCCGCTGCCAAAGAAAATGTTTGTACACATTAAGGATCCGCAAGATCAAAATGCTCTGTTGCAATTGAAACAAACGTGCAGCAGCCATGCAGGAACAACCGATATTGTATTAGTATTGGGCGAAGATAAAAAATCAGCAATTAAGTTGCCGTTTCGTGTGGATGGTAGTGACGAGTTGGTCGGAGAACTTGTTAAGCAACTTGGTGAAGATTGCGTGGTACTGAAATAAAGTAATAATCTTGACGTGCCGAAAGTGCTCATGCTACAGTAATGAGAGTGAAAGCTCAAAATAAAAAACGATCTATATTCAAAAAAACATCTTCTCGCATAGCTATCGGAGTATGCGCAGCGCTGGTGGCAATCGCAACAACTTTGCAAATTACCAATTCCTCTGTTTCGGCTGATAGATACGATGAGCAAATTAGTATTATCCAGCAAGAAGTAGACAAGTTGCAGGCAAAGGCTGGTGAGTTGAATGCGCAGGCGAATACGTTGGCGGCTGCAGTGGCTACTCTTAATGCCGAGAAAAATATCATCCAAGCACAAGTCGACTTGTCACAGGCAAAATTCGACAAGCTAACGAATGACATTGCAAAAAATGAGCAAAAGCTAAAAGACAGCAAGGAAGTACTGGGTGATGTTATAGCTAGTTTGTATGTTGACGATACGATTTCGCCCATTGAAATGCTCGCCAGCAGTAGCAATGTAGGGGATTACATCGACAAGCAGGAGTATCGGGCTGCAGCAAGCGAGAAATTGAATACGACGATTAAAGAAGTAAAAGAACTTAAAGCGAAGCTCGAAAAAGATAAAAAAGATGTTGAGCGTGTGTTGGCTGATCAAAAATCGCAAAAAGACGCTTTAGCAGCAAAAGAAGCGGAGAAACAAGGTATTTTGGCGAAAACAAAAGGCGAAGAGGCTGCTTTTCGGGAGATGAGCGCAGGCAAGCAGGCTGAAATTCAAGAACTGCGTCGCCAGCAGGCTGCCGAAATTGCTGCACGAGCTTCATCCGGCGGAGGATACACCGACCTTGGTGGTGATCCAAATAGTGGCGGATATCCTGCGGCCTGGAGAAACGCGCCTATGAATGCCTATGTTGACGACTGGGGCATGTACACAAGGCAGTGTGTCAGCTACGCGGCATGGAAGGTGGCTTCAACCTATGGAAATATGCCGTACTGGGGTGGCCAAGGCAATGCTAATCAATGGGATGACAACGCACGAGCTGCTGGAATTCCAACAGGATATCAGCCAAAAGTAGGTGCGGTGGGCGTCCAGGATACAGCTCCGTACGGCCACGTGGCTTGGGTGGAATCAGTCAACGGCGACGGTACCCTCACAATTAGCCAGTTTAACGCTGGCTGGACAGGCGAATATTCCCGCTGGATTGTTGATGCGTCATTCTTTGACAGCTACATTTACTTTGGTGAGTGGTAGAGTAATCCATACAATGCGACGCCGGTCGCCACGCTTACGTTAAATGATTCTTTTTTGCCTTGCATTGGAATTTCAATAAAACTTTCGCATTCGTCTCGCAACGTTGATGCAATACCTTCGACCTCTTCACCTAAAAGCAATGCGATTTTTTGTGGTGGTGTAAAGTCGGGCAAAAGAATAGCGCGCGTATCTTGTTCAAGACCAACGATAGTGTAGCCTGCTTGGCGCAGAGCTTCAAAATCGGGCATATCCCGCTGCACGAAAGGTACGATTACTTCGGCTCCTAGAGCAGTTTTATGAATCTGCTTGGTGAGTTTTTCGGCAATGTGCGGCAATCTGGGGTCACTCGTCATTTGAGGATAAGGCGTATAACCACTAAGGATTAATCGCTTAACCCCAAAACCTTCGCAGGTGCGAAAAATAGCCCCTACATTGTGAGTAGAGCGAATATTGTGGGCAATCACGATAATTTCAGGCATTTCAACCATTATATCACTGTATAACGCTCACGTTTTCTGGTATTATAACCTTAATGGACGAAGAGAAGATTCAGCAGCGACGGAGAGAGCAAGACGAAAAATCTACTCAGGAACGAGCGGCTATTTTAGGCTTGCAGTATCTTGATACGCGCGAAATCGAAGGTAATCTTCCGCTTACTCAGGGCATTTTGGAAGTGCCTGATATGTACAAAGGACATATTGTTCCTCTCGTGGCGGGCGGTGGTGAAGCTGGACCGTATCGTTTTGGTGTCACGAGCCAAACGCCCCAGTCGCTGATTCGTAATATGGAAAAAGAATATGGCGATCGTGGTGAAAATACGCAGTTCTTGCTTATTAGCAATAGTGGCTTCCGAGCTTTTATGCACCGCTACGATCCTCCAAAAGAGGTGAAGTACGAAGATATTGCGATTGCTAAAGAAGGCGACAGCGATACGATTGCGCAGGTGAGCCAAACGCTCAGTACAGTTAGTAGCGACAAAGTATTTGATTTTCTTATTGACCAGGCGGACAAACTGGGAGCAAGCGACATCCACATTGAAAATACTCGCAGTGATATTCGCATTCGTATGCGCGTTGACGGCGCACTGCATCCGGTGGCGCATTTAGAAAAAGATCGATACCGAGTGATTATGGGCGAACTGGCTTCGCGTGCCAATATTTCGACGGCGGCAAATGACGCGCAGTCTGGTCATATGCAAAAAGATATCACGCGTGACGGCGCCACCCATGTACTTAATATGCGTGTTGAAACGGTGCCAACTATGTATGGCCAAGACGCAGTCGTACGATTGTTTAATTTTGACGAAACTTTGCTTAATCTTGATCATTTAGGACTTGAGGAAAAGCAGCGGAAAGTAGTCGACGAGATTATTAGTCATCCACGCGGTATGGTGTTGATGGTCGGGCCAACTGGATCAGGTAAGTCAACGACGCTCTATAGTATCCTTAATGCGCTCAATACTCCTGATCGCAAGCTTATTACTCTGGAAGACCCTATAGAATACGGCTTGCCGGGCGTAGTGCAGATTCCGGTTGATACAACTGGCGGTCAAAGTTTTGCCGACGGCCTGCGGAGCGTGCTTCGTCTTGACCCAGATGTCGTGATGGTAGGTGAGATCCGTGATCAAGACACGGCTAAAACTGCTATTCAGGCATCAATTACAGGACACTTGGTGCTTTCAAGCTTTCACGCGAACTCTACTGCTGCTGCATTTAGTCGCATGATTGACCTTATTGGAGTAAATCCTATTTTCAGCTCAGCTATCCGCTTATTGATTGCGCAGCGCCTGGTGCGCCGACTCCACGATGCAACCAAAGAAGAATACGAACCGGACGAAGCGACCAAAAAATATGTTCGTGGTGTGCTTGAAGATTTGCCTGAAGGCGTTGAAAAACCCGATTTAGATAACTTCAAGCTATGGCGCCCGGTACCAAGTGATGCTATGCCATTTGGATATCAAGGTCGTATGGTTTTGATGGAGCAAATGGTTGTCACCGAAGAAATTCAAAAGTTTCTGCGCGGTGATATTGAAGATATTCATGCTGAAGTAATTGAAAAAGCAGCTCGCGCGCAGGGTATGATGACGTTGGTGCAACAGGGCGTGTTAGCGGTGCTTCGCGGTGAAACGACGCTCGAAGAAGTTAATCGCGTTATTTGATTATATTTGTCTTCAATGCTATAGTATAGGTGCTCATCTAGTATTAGGAGTAAATATGAGTGATTCGGTATCCTACCGTCTGCGAGCGGCGGCTATCGCGAGCGAGTTTGTTGGCCTAGATAGGCCCAAAGGTGATGTGTCTGCCGTCGATACGCCTCTTAAGGCACTCTTGCCTAGTGGGGTAATTCTAACCTCGCTGCATCCTATGGTTGAGGTTGTCAAAGCCTACGTTAGCATTGCCGAGGCAGAAGGGTGGTCGCGCAACGAATTCTCAGAAGAGATATTTGAGCGGGCATGTATTGTTGCGGAACCCTTTAGGAATTGGTCGGAAGATTTCTGGTTGCATTATTCTGAGTCTTCGGCCGCAGTTGCGAAAGAAGAAGCAAGAGAGCTTATCTGCAAAGTTGTTAAGCAGGTGCTAGTCAAAACGATCTCTGTCCGGTAATCGCTCCGAACAACCCCGTGTGCGTATAGTATGCGGGGTTATAATTTTGTCTGATTTTGCTGAAGCAGTGCAAGGATGCTGGTGATTGCTGTCTCGATGTAGCTGTTGTATTGCTGTGGATCAGTTGTCATTTTTGGTGAATGAGGTGCGTTGGGAATGTAAAGATAATTTCCTTGGGCTGCGTTAGCAAAGTAACTTTGTGGAATATTGCGCGGAATGATTTCGTCGGCACCATACTCGAATACATATACGGGGCCATGGTAGTTTTGTACTGCGTAGAGTGCGGCCAATGGAGAATCTGGCTGTACTGTCTTTTTGAAAGCTTGGTAAGTGGCATCATCGCGGTCTTTTTGCTTCATAGTAAATTCACTGTCTGCGTATATGGCCGGCGCTCGTAGAATAATGCCGGCTAGTTCGCGCTTGCTCGCAAGTAGTGCGCTCATGTAGCTACCAAAGCTATGGCCGCATGCAATGATATTTTTGTAGCCAAGTCGTTTTAGCTCGTCGTATGCTGCTACGACCTCGAGGTGTTGCTGTTCGCGGGTTGTTTCGGGGAGAGGTACGGAGTGCTTTCCAAATCCTGCATAGTCGATCATTGCAAATGCAGTGCCACTTTTTTGTGCGATTTGGTCGACTATTTCAAAGTTACTTTCAATCGTACTCCCCCAGCCTTGCAGCCACAGAACTGCCCAGTCTTTACTGCTGCTTGGCTTAACGAGCACCCATGGCGTAGGATCGCCTAGAATATCGAGCGTTTGATAGGGTATCATCGAATAACTTTCGCAATCGCTGGAACAAGCCGTTCGTCAAATACGGGCGGAATAATCGTGTCGGCAGTCGGCTGATCAACGAGACTGGCGATAGCCTCGGCCGCGGCAATTTTGTGTTGGTCGGTGATTTTTTTGACACCGTTGTCGAGCGCACCGCGAAAAATGCCAGGAAATGCAATGGCGTTATTAACTTGATTAGGAAAGTCGCTGCGACCGGTAGCAATGATAGCTGCGCCAGCTGCCTTTGCCTCGTCCGGCATGATTTCTGGCGTTGGGTTGGACAGGGCGAAAATAATCGGGTTTTTATCCATACTTTGCACCATTTCTTTAGTGAGTAGGCCGGGCTTTGAAACGCCAATAAATACATCGGCTCCTTCGGCTAATATATCAGCCATCGAACCATCAAAACCGGATTTGTTTGTGTACTCAAGCAATTTTTTCTTTTCGTCGTTAAGATCGGTACGATTTGCGCTAATAACACCCTTGCTGTCTATGGCAAAAATGCGTGGCTGCGCGTAAGCATGAAGTAGCTTAATAATTGCAGTACCGGCAGCACCGGCACCCACAACGACAATCTTCATGTCCTCTATCTTCTTACCTGTAACCTTGGCTGCGTTAATGAGCCCAGCCAAAACCACAACGGCAGTGCCGTGCTGGTCGTCGTGAAAAACAGGAATGTCTAGTTCGTCTTTGAGTCGCTCTTCTATCTCAAAGCATTGTGGAGCGGCGATATCTTCGAGATTAATTGCGCCGAAGCTTGAAGAGATTGCTTTGACCGTTGCCACGATTTCGTCTGGCGTGTGAACATCGAGGGTAATAGGAATGCTGTCGATGCCGGCAAAATGCTTAAAGAGTAGCGCCTTGCCTTCCATAACAGGCATACTACCTTTGGGGCCAATATTGCCCAGGCCAAGCACGGCCGAGCCGTCGGAAATGACGGCCACAAGGTTGTTTGTCCAGGTATAAACAGGTAGTTGCGATGGATCATCGGCAATGGCACGACTCACTGCGGCAACACCCGGCGTATAGTACGCGCTTAATTTTTCTTTGGTAAGTTCTTCGTTGTCGCGCAGGTTGGTGGTGATTTTTCCTTTGTATTCTTTGTGCAGTCGCAGGGCAAGTTCGTCGTAGTTCATGTATTTAGTATAGCAGTTATCTTCCCACCTGAAGACTGAAGGTTTAAGTGCTCAGGTTGGTTTCCGACGCTAGAGACTAAGCTGTCGCCAAGCGTCGGAATGTTCTACATCTTGTGCGGCAAAACGTTGAATGCTTCGACGATAATGGAACTCATGAACTGTTTATACTCGCTCTCACTCATTTTTGCGAGATCACCGTCTGTACTGTTGGCGAGTAGCTCCATAAACAGGGTGAGAGTACTCTGGTTGTTGTCGACATCGTATTGAGCGATTCGCAGAGTGACAGTTTCCTTTTTCTGTGGGAGGCGCACTGACATGACGACAGTGTACAGCCCTTGCGGAAGCTTATTGTCAGCGAGATAGAAACATACAGGAGCTCCTGGGTGTTCTCTGTAGAACTTGCTGACGAACTCGATCGAATCGAACTCGTTTTGGACGGGCACGAGGTTGAGTAGCGTTTTTGCAGGCCCTTGGTCGGGTATGATCGTTGCGACCATAAAAAACTCACGCGAAGTGCTCATTTGTTCGTCCTTCCAATGCTATGCGAACTTTCTTATGGTATCATTTTTAATTAATTTGTCAAGCATCAATCAGTTGTCTACGGAAGGCTCTTTTAAAATTAACCACTATCTGCTATAATTACTAATTGATTGTCATTATTAACCAGTAAAGCGAGAGAAAAATGAGTTTTGCATTAATTCAAAAGGTAAACGACGAGCAGAAAAAAGCCGGTGTGGTTGACGTTCGTAGCGGTGACACGGTTCGCGTGCACCAAAAAATTAAAGAAGGCAACAAAGAGCGTGTGCAGGTGTTTGAAGGTGTGGTTATTCGTACCGACAACAAAAAATCACACACCTCACGTATTACCGTACGTAAAATTGCCAGTGGCGTTGGTGTAGAAAAGAGCTTTTTGCTACACAGCCCGCTTGTTGAAAAAATAGAAGTGGTTCGCCGTGCGAAAGTTCGCCGCAACTTCCTCTCATACCTTCGTAACCGAAGTGGTAAAAGCGCTCGTTTGGCAGCTGTGAACTTTGACCGCGAAAAGGTGAATGCTGTTGCTGAAACAAAAGCTGAAGCACCTGCAAAAGAAGAAGCTGAGGCTACTGAAGAAAAGTAAAAAATATCTTATAAGAATATCGCCACCCAGTATATGCCGGGTGGCTTTTTATTTGTTCCAGTCTTATGGCATAAGAAGACTTGGATTGTCGTGGACAACAGGATAAGTATTAAATCTTGTGATCGCTACTTGTGAATACTGGTAAAACCGCGAGGTGAGCTCTTTGATATTTGGCAGCTCCGAAGCTTTCGACGAAAACTCATGAACATGAGAAGCGGCTTGTTCCGGGCTAAGACGATCGAGTTTACCCACATAGAAATCATCGGTGCCTTCGTCCATGAAGAGTAGCAGATAACCCCTAGGGCGACTATAGACAGCTGCCTCAATATATGCACTTACCACTTCGGAACGATCTAGGTCGCGATACTCGACACCGGGATCGAGGAGCATAGTTCTCACTTTGTCGAGGTCGGACAATCCCATTAACCCTCCTTTGTTGTTGGACTAGTGTAGTATACCGATAATCTGGCAAGGCTGTCAATGTGATACCATAGGAGTATGATTGTTGGGATCGACGAAGTTGGCCGTGGAGCATGGGCCGGGCCTTTAGTGGTTGGCGCGGTGCTTTTGGGTGGTGCCGAGATTGAGGGATTAACCGACAGCAAATTGCTTGCTAAAAAACGACGAGAAGAACTTGACCTTGAAATTCGCCGTGTGGCGACGGCGATTGGGCTTGGCTGGGTAAGCGCGCCTCATCTTGATAAGATTGGCCTGACGGCTGCCTTGAAGCTGGCGTCTCGGCGGGCGCTTGCGCACATTCGGCATGACTATCACGAAATTGTGATCGACGGAACGATTGCTTTCGTTGACGATCCCCGTGTGACGCTCATGAAAAAAGCCGACTTGCTCGTGCCGAGTGTTTCGGCCGCGTCGATTGTTGCCAAGGTGGCGCGTGACAACTACATGAAACATCTTGGTGCTATTTTTCCGCAGTATAAATTTGGTTCCCACGTTGGATATGGAACGGCTGCACATCGTGATGCGGTGCATATTCACGGCCTTACGCCTCTACATCGGCGGTCATGGGCATCTTCGGAGGTGTTTGAACCAACCAAAACGAGTATTTTAACGACTAAGCAAATTGGCGACAGGGCAGAAAGCGAAACTGTACGACATCTCCTGACTATGGGGCACGATATTGTCGCGCGCAACTGGCGTACGAGGTACTGCGAAATTGATATCGTTTCGCGGCTTGGCGACACGATATATTTTACAGAGGTAAAATATCGTAAAACAGCACGTCAGGGTGGTGGTATGGCGGCAATTACTGCTAAAAAACAACGCCAAATGACATTTGCGGCCGAACTGTACGCAAGCAAATATAATTTAAAAAATAATAATCTAAGATTGGCGGCTGCCGACGTGACCGGCCAGTCACCGATGCTTAAAGAATTCTTAGAGATTCTCTAGTGCGGCTTGAACTGCGGCACTGTCGCGTTCAATTAAGCCAACGCGTCCCTCTATCTCACTAATGGCAATGGCGATCACGCGCCGCAGAGCTGGCTCGCTTTGCAGTGGCGTGAAGAAGCGGCGATATTCCTCAAGCTGTTCTTTTGTAGTGAGAATATTTCCGGCATAGCGTGGAAAATCGTCGTAACTTTTATCGCCACCAAAGGTTTTTTCAATCCATTGCCAATTGTTGCGTAGCCAATCCCAAGCGAGGGTGCGGCCATCACGATTGCGAAGGAGATATACAAACCATCGGGCTGCATCTTGGTTGCGAATAATGGTGCCCGCCTGTACTTGGTCAAGTAAGCGGCTAATAACTACTTTGTTCTTTGTTGAGGTGACACCATGAGCGATATCTTGTTGCAGGTCAACGGAAGCTGTCGTCTCGTAGACTTTCATTAAGCTTTCAATAAGATCGGCCGGTTGGTCGTTGTAACGTACTGCCGCGCTAATAATAAGTGGGCGAAGTTCGGGGTCGAGTTCTTCGAGCGATGTCGATTCGAAGATTTCTTTGGCGGTTGCAAGTACCTCTGGGTCTTCGCTGTACACCATGAGACCGGCAATGTTGGCTCGTAGCTTGGTGTCGGTTTCCGGCTCGTCTTCATGCGAATGCCAGCCCAGTCGTTCGTATTGCTCGCGAGCCAGCTGTCCGGCAAAAGCACGTAGCTTTTTCTCGGCCTGTTCATTGGTCTCGACGAACTTTTTTAGCTCACCAAGAGTAAGACTTATAATGTCCCACACTGCTTCTGTTGATTCGTGTCGATATGCGTTTAGTAATGGAATAATTGCACCGCTAGAAATCACACCGCCCCGGGCAAGTAGGCTCTGTTCGTGTAAAAGCTGCAAGCGATCAAGTGGTGCAAGCTGGTCGCTTGAGAGCTCCTCGATTAATTTAGCAAGCAAATCTTCGTCGTACTGCGTAATGAAATGTGCTGTGTCACCAACGTTGAGACGAAAAGGCGCGCCTGTGGCTCGTTCGACGACTATTTCCTTGGTTTCAAGCATGGCTGGCAAATGTGAACTAGAAGGGTTGAGCGGAATTGGCCACAGGCTGGCTGAATCTTCGTGCGGGCCAACAAAAAACTGTTGCTGCGTGAGGGTCAGTTTGTCGCCGGTTTGCATAGCGCTTACTACAGGATAGCCAGGCTGAGAAATCCACGTATTCATAAAGTGGCTAATATTTTTGCCGCTTGCGGTTGCTAGTGCTTGCCAGAGGTTATCGCCTTCGGTGTTACTGTAGGCGTGTTTAGCAAAATAAGCCTTTAGGCCAAGCTGGAATGCTTCATCACCGATGTAATGCTGCAGCATGCGAAGAAGTCGGGCGCCTTTGGCGTACACGATTGCGCCGTCAAACAGCGTGCTGATTTCATCTGGGTGATGCACTTCCATTTGTACCGGCTGCACGCCGTCTAAGCTATCGCGTCGGAGCGCCATTGGTACTTCGCCAGTAGCAAAATCAAGCCATACGTTCCATTCAGGATGCAGCGCGTCGATGGCAATATATTCCATCAGCGTGGCAAAACTTTCATTGAGCCACAGGTTGTTCCACCATTTCATCGTGACCAAGTTGCCAAACCATTGATGACTGAGCTCGTGCGCAATGACCGTGGCGATATAGTGCCGACTTGAAATACTAGTGGTTTCGGGGTCGGCGATGAGCGCAACTTCGCGGTAGGTTACAAGGCCCCAGTTTTCCATGGCACCAGAGGTGAAGTCGGGCAGTGCGACGTGGTCGGATTTGGGTAGCGGATAGGGCGTGTCGAAATAATCATCAAAAAAGTCGATTGTGCGCGTGGCAATATCGAGCGCGAAGTCGAGGCTGTTTGGTTTTTGAGCTGGCGTAGCCCAAACGTTCACCTCGACGCCGCTTTTGGTGACGGCTGTTTTGCGGTGAAGCTCGCCGGTCACCCAAGCCAGCAAGTACGTACTCATGCGCGGAGTGGTGTCAAAAGTGGTCACAAGTTTGTCGTCTGTTTGTTCCTGAGTTTTGATCGGCATATTGCCCAGTACGGTGATATCTGCTTCAGTGGTGAGAGTGACATCAAACGTTGCCTTGGCCTCTGGCTCGTCAATACAAGGAAAGACTTCGCGGGCATGATGGCTCTCAAACTGAGTAGCAAGCAGTTCTTTTTTCTCGCCGTCATGTTCGTAGTAGCAAGGGTATAGGCCATGCATAGCGTCGGTGATGACGCCACTAAAACTAATGGCGACGATGTGCCGACCCTCGGCTATATCTGGATGCGCAATAATAAGTTCGTCGTTTTCGCCCGGTGTAAAAGTGGCTTCCTTGCCGTCTACTAGTACCGACTTGACCGTTAAATCTTTAGCATGAACCGAAATCTCACTGGCATCTTTGGTGGATGACCCATTGATAGTAACAAGCCCTTCAAAAGTGCGTCCAGGGCGGTCGAGAGTAAGGTTGAGTGAGTAATGTTCGGGTTTGAATTGGTTGATCAGTCGAGAAACAATTTGCATGTATACTATTCTACAGGATGAAGCGGAATGTGTACAAAATACGTAGGATGATTGTGGGCCTAGCCGTGGTTGCGGGTGCTTGTGCTGTATTGTTGGTACACCCAGAGCTGCAGCAAGCACCAGTTCCAGTTGCTTCAGGTGAAACAAGTGAGGCAGCCGCCGTTTTGGAAGAACTGGAAGTAAAAGGACGAGCGCCAAAAACTGGCTATTCGCGCGAACAATTTGGCGACGGCTGGGCGAGCGAGAACGGCTGCGATACGCGTAATATTATACTGCACCGTGATTTAAGCGAAGTAGAGGTAAATGCGGAGTGTCAGGTAGAAAGCGGTGTATTGAACGACCCGTATACCGGCCAAATAATTCAATTTCAGCGTGGTGGTGGCACAAGTGGCGACGTGCAAATTGATCATGTGGTTGCCCTGAGTGATGCCTGGCAAAAAGGCGCTCAACAACTAAGCTACGAAAAGAGAGTTGAACTTGCCAATGATCCGTTAGAACTTTTAGCGGCAGACGGCCCTTCTAACCAGCAAAAAGGTGCGGGCGATGCTGCTACATGGCTGCCTGCGCACAAGCCATTCCGCTGTCAATACGTTGCTCGGCAAATTGCCGTAAAAAAGAAATACAATTTGTGGGTGACGCAGGCCGAAAAAGAAGCCATTGCCCGCGTGCTTGGCACGTGTTCCGGGCAAAAGCTTCCTGTGTAACTTATTTCTTTTTGCTTGAGCGGCTTTTTACTGTAATCTTCTTTGGCTCGACCAGAGGTGTAAGTGGCACGACCACCTTTAACACGCCATCCTCCATGTGGGCTTCTATATCGTCTGCGTTTGTTCGCTCTGGTAAACTGATGCGGCGGTAGAAACTGCTGCTACTTTCGCGCACCACGTATTTTTTCTTTTTATCTTCTTCTTTTTCGTGCTTTTCAGCCTGAATTACCAGTGCGCCGTCTTCGATATGAATATCGATATCGTCTTGGTCGAAGTTTGGCAAGTGCGCCTCTACAACAAGCTCTTTTTCATCTTCGGTAGTATAAACGTCGGTGGTTGGCATGCTGGTACTGGCAACCGGCATAAGCCAATCATCACCAAAAAAGTGTCGCTGCATGGCACGCAGTTCGCTAAATGGATCGTATTTTGTAAGTTTCGTCATATTTCCTCCTTGTATTACCCAATATACGTTGAAGAAGCTATGCGCTCCTATAGGCAATATAGCATAGAAAAAGGGATGAGCGCTACTACTCATCCCGGAAACTAAGTTTGCCTCTGACTCAATGCCAAGCTGAACCGCGAGAACGCGATACCACAAATCTTGCTTGGGGTTTCGTGTAGCTGGCCCGGTTATCGCTTGATCCTTAAGCACCAGCGCGGTTAGGTAGTCGCTGTATGTTGCGAGGGCATCAGATGTTGGCCTGACGGTGATCGCAACACCAAAGTCCTCCTTACGCTCATGAACGAAGATTGTGTGCGGACTGTCTTCTTTTTGGGCGCAGTCAATCGCTGCGACAATAAGATGGAAGACCTCCGCAGCTTCCAGCTCAAGATACGATTCTTGTGTGTCTGCAATCGTTGACATGACAGCCTCTTCTCTGTAGGGATCGGCTTAGCTCGCTGTATGACAAATCAGCTGATATTATTTTAATATCAAGTATACCTTATGTCAAGAAATCGGTGCTTCGTCTGCTAAAGTATGAATAGCTTTTACGAGTATCGGATGAAAGCCAAATTTTGAGGCTAGTACATTTGCCGTTTCGCGAAGATTAATCAATTTACGTTGTTTTGTATCCTTATCCTCATCTAACTGGTAAACAATATACTCGTAGTATTCCACGAGTCTATGAAGGAAGATACCGTCCTCTGCGATTTCGATTTCATCACCGGTAAGTATTTCGTATTCATCAATAATCTCGTCGACTCGACTGGCAATGGCACGAAAATGCTCGTCTTGCACTTCTTTTCGGGTGATCATTTCAGCAAGCAGAGAGGCGTCTTCTTCGGTAAGGGGTGGCATAGGGTGGCATGCTTGTATGATCTCGATGGTCGTAGCGTGGTGGTTGACGTGTAGGTGAGCTAAGAACTCTTTCTCTAGTTGACGCTTTTCGTTCGAGTCGTCGGTAATTTGAATACGCGCTAATTCGCGAGCAAGAGTACCGATCAAATAGCCTTCTTCCTCTTCAATAACGTCTTCATGTGCTAAAAAAGCCATCTCGAGCTCTTTAAAGGTGACGTTAAATTGCCGCACTAGCCGTTCATGTTCGGTTTGATCCTGTGCTGCATCTTGCAAAAATTTGTCAAATGGGTCTTTGTCGTACATAGTCTTTGATTATAAACTCGGATATTAGCGAATCATACCCCTGCCCACTGAAGCAGTATGGCATTTCTACAGTTTCGAGAAAATGTGAGAGGCCACATCGTATGCGGATGTGGCCTTAGTATTGGCGCGAGATTAGTTCTCTACCGTAGGGTACTTTGCGCTAATGCGATTGATTTCGTCTTTGTCGCCCGTGGCGATGGCGAAGGCGAGGTCACGCATGTCTCGCTTGCATTCCGCGGCCAGGGCGGTAATATTCACTTCTTGTTCCATGGTGCTGCGATGCACGGCCTCAAGCTGCGCTTCGAATTCGTTATGCATTTCTGTGATCGGGAGATCTGGCTTTACTGACTCGAGAATTGTTAGGTAAGTCCAGTATTCCCGGCAGTACGACTCTTTCCATTCGTCGAAGCTCAGAAAATCGTCGAGGTCGATCACTTTCATGCGTTCGTAGTGCGACCACAGCGCCGTGGCGATAGACGGATAGGCAGCGGCGAGTTCACGAATGTGTTCTCTCTTTTGCTTGTCGAGCTCATCTCGCTCCTGCGCGGCATTGAGGCTGGCTTGTTTGATCGATCGCAGCGCTTCTTCACGTGCACTCATGGCATCCTCCGATTGTTTGCGGATTGCTGGGCTTGAGTTGTGACACATTAAATTATACAACAAAGGTGCCTAAAATTCAAAGTGCAGGTTCACGGTCTGCTAAGAAACATGCTACAGTAGAGATATGAAGCCTCTGCAGATTACGACGACTCAAAAGCGTGAGGTGATTGATGTCACCGATCGTATAGAAGCGCCGAGTGGAGAGGGCATACTGGTAATCTTCGTACGGCATACTACGGCAGCTATCACCACTGTTGATCTTGACCCGGGCACCGACCTGGACTTTCTTGATTTCTTACAGGCGATCACGCCGCAAGTGCAGTGGCGGCATCCGCACGACCCTTCGCATGCGCCCGACCATATGTTGGCAAGTTTAATTGGTCCAAGTGTGAGTGTGCCCTACAAAAACGGAAAGTTGCTTTTGGGAACGTGGCAACGGATTGTGCTAGTGGAACTAGATGGCCCGCGTGAACGTGAAATTATGATTGTTTAAGTATAAGGGAGGGTGGTATGACGAAATGGTCGCAGGAGGTGACAAAACACAGCAACGCCTTGGATCTTGAGGCGGGAGTGTTTACCTGGAAAGACCCACATAAAATCGCTTTGTCGTTGAAGCGAAGTGCGCTAGAAAGTACTCGGCGTAAGGCGTCCCCGTACAATTCGGCAATGTCGATGCTGAATTTTTACATCAATAGAGCTGGAAAAGGCTTGTCGGAATCTCAACGCAGCGTACTTAAAGCGGCAAAAGTTGAACTTCGGCGTGTTTTCCACAAATAAACGTCTTGCCTGGGCGCATGAAAAACCAGTATACTATGCTTATGGTTTTTCTACGCGCATTTTTTCGCGGCCTTTTGCTGCTGATAATCTTAGTTTCTGTTGCTTTGTGGACGGTCGCTGCAACGCTTCAAATGACATTATTCAACCGTGAGACAGTGAAGGGCTGGGTGCAAGATAGCGGTGCCTACAACAATGTTATCGACACGATCGAGATTCGCCAGGTGGATGCAACGGGTATCGTGACGAGTGAGATGCTTCGCAAGGCGATTGGTGCCGTAATAACGCCGGCCTATATTCAAAAACAGACCGAAGGCGTGATCGACATTGCCTACAATTGGCTTGAGGGTGATGCGCCAGCGATTACATATAATATCCCGATTCACGAGCAGCGAGGTGGTTTTATTGAGCAACTGGGCAAACAACTTGAAGAAAAGCTGCGCAGTTTGCCGCAGTGTTCGGGTATTTCTAGCTTCTCGCAGCCCTGTATTCCACGTGCCTATACGGTAGAAGCGTATGCGGCGTCGATTGCCAAACAGACGGCGGAAGACAGTGATCTGTTTGAAAAACCAATCGTTTCAGATACCGTTCAGCTGGTGAGTACGCTTCAGCAACTGCCGCCATTGGTGGCAATGAGCGCAACTGCAACATGGCTGCTGCCGATTGTGGTTGCTCTTTGTGGTGGTGCGTACGTGGCACTTTCGCGAAAATGGCGTCAAGGCATTACTAATCTTGGCAAACGGCTCGTATTTAGTAGTGTGGCGCTGGTTGTTATAGGCGTGCTGGCCTGGGTTTTTGGTGGATCGCTTGATCTTGGCGCGCGATTATTTGGTGGGTCTGATATGGCAATTATTACAGCGGTGGTAGAGCCGCTCTTGGAGCAGGGCGTGGCGTCTATTGGGATGTGGCTTGCGATATACAGTGGTAGCGTCGTGCTGGCAGGAATACTGCTTTGGGTGATTGGCTATATCTTGCAGCGGCGCAACAAAAAGGATTCGAGTGACGAGATAAAAACTCCACCGACCACACCGAAGCCTACTGCGCAGCCTCCTAGCTCTAAACCTACTCAGCTACCACGAAAACCGATGAGCTTTTGATGGATTGGCTGCCCAGGGGCACCCTCGTTGTATAATAAGTAGCAATGAGTGGTTTTGAGATTCTCAATGATTCTGTCGACAAAGTGGCAAAACGGTTGCTTGGCTGTGAGTTTGTGCGTGAAATTGATGGTAAGACAATTCGGGTGAAGATTGTTGAAACTGAGGCTTACGACCAAACCGATGCGGCTAGCCATGCGTACAATGGCCGCACACCGCGAGCCGATGTTATGTTTGGTCCAGCCGGGCATTTGTATGTGTATTTTACCTATGGTATGCATTACTGTTGCAATGTTGTGGCGGGCAAGGAAGGTTATGGCGCCGGCGTATTGATTCGAGCGGTTGAACCACTTGAAGGCGAGGCAACGCTTGAGAAACGACGTGGAGGCAAGACGGGTACCGAGCTAACCAATGGGCCGGCGAAATTATGTCAGGCACTAGGTATTGATAGGCGAATGAACGGTCATGATCTTAAAAAATCACCGTTGCAGCTGGTTGTACGCCCAGCTACTGCGACGAATCAAATTATAGCAACAACTCGTGTTGGAATTAGCAAGGCAAAAGATGTGAAATGGCGATTTTATGTAGCCGGTAACCCCTATGTTTCCGTGAAATAATATTTTGTTAAAAAACTATTGCATTCTACGTATAGCAGGAGTATGATACGAAAAGCACTGAAAAAGCGCACCGTTTCAAACGGTCCGACTCTCGAGGAGATGACCTCATGAAGGCTACTAAAAAGACAATTCGCCGGATCACCACACCCCTGAGCCAAGACAACGAAACCACCCTGACCCATGCACAGGTGCTTAAGCTTGTCGCCTCTCATCAGGCGACACGAGAGGCTTGCGCTGGGCTTACTCGTATTCCAGTCCACCTGGGCTAGTATCGTTGTTGTGCCTGTGCGCTGCCGTCTGTTATTGGACGGCAGCGCACTACTTGCTAAATTGAAAACCATTATGTATAATGAAATAAGTACATTCCGGCCGGCAGGTCGGAATTTTTGGTAGAAAGAAAGGATATATTATGGAAGATCTCAACATTAAACAACTTACTTTGGCGGTTCGTACAATTGCCGAGGAAAAAAACTTGCCGGAAGAAACCGTTCTTTCGGTGATTGAACAGGCAATCGCAGCTGCATGGCGCCGTGATAACGGTGAGCGCGACCAAGACGTTCGTGCCGAGCTGAATGTTAACGACGGAACGGCAAACGTATTCGTTGCTCGTGAAGTAGTGGAAGAAGTTGGTAGCCCGAGTGTTGAAATTAGTCTTGAAGACGCTAAAAAAGTGAAAGCAGATGCTGCTATTGGCGATATAATCGAAGATAAGCACGAGGTTGTTAGCTTTGGCCGTGTGGCTGCGCAAACCGCAAAACAAGTGGTGCTGCAGCGCCTTCGTGAAGCTGAACGCGAAGTGGTCCTTGAAGAATACGAAGATAAAATCGGTACCGTTGTAACTGGTACGGTGCAGCGTGTTGAACCTCGCGTTGTACGCGTTGAACTTGGCAAAGCAACTGGTATTTTGCCGCAGAGCGAGCAAATTCAAGGTGAATTTTATAGCGTAGGTGCACGTATCAAAGTGTTTATTAAAGATATCGAACGTGACAACCGTGGTCCACAGCTGATTTTAAGTCGTGCCAACGAAGCTTTTGTTGAGCATCTCTTCCAGCAAGAAGTGCCAGAAATGGAAACTGGTGCCGTTGAAATTAAAGCGATTGCCCGCGAAGCTGGTCGCCGTACCAAGCTTGCTGTGAACAGCACTGTTCCTGGTGTCGATCCTGTAGGTACGTTTGTAGGTGGCCATGGTACGCGTGTACAGGCTGTTATGAACGAAATTGGCGATCAAGAAAAGATCGACATTATTACGTATAGTGAAGACCCAGAGCAATTTATTCGCAACGCATTGAGCCCTGCTGAAGTTGCAAAGGTTGAGATCGACGAGAAGGCTAAATCTGCCAAGGTATTTGTAGACGAAAGCCAGCAATCAATCGCGATTGGCCGTGGTGGTCAAAACGTTCGCCTTGCAAGTCGTCTGACCGGCTACGAACTGGACATTGAAACATCGAAGCCGGAAGACAAAAAGCCTACTGAAGCTAAGCCAAAGAAGAATATCGAAGATAGTCTACTTAGTGCTGTTGAAGAATCAGCTGAATAGTGAATCTTCTTAAGAAAAATACCTCTCTAAAGCAGAGAGGTATTTTTTAATGCAAACAGTGGTTACGCCGCGTGTCTAGCTAATTTGTCGAGCGTGTCAGCGTGGAAAACTGCTAGTCGGCCAACTTTGTGGCTAAAGCTTCCGTTCGGGAGACGCTCTGGGCTGGTCATAAATGCTTTGGCGACAATATCGGCTCTGCCTAATTGCCGAGCGATGGGGAGTACTCGAGGATGAACGAGCTGTACATTGGCGTGATAGTCCTCGCCCCATAGGCGTACAAGTTTTGGTACAGTAATGGGTGTACCGCCACTAGTATGGCCGATCGTCGCTTTGGCGTCGTATTCTGGTTGGGCAACGGCACCTCGACGAAGAAAAGAGTTGCCAATATAGAGATCGCTAGGTGCAAAATTCTGGGCGCTTAGTTCGAAATCGCGAGCTTTAAGAAGTTGCCTGCGTCGGCTAGTAACTCTGTCGTTCTGATCCCATGGTTGAAGTTGTGGGGGTGATGGTTGGTCGACCCTACGTGCATAGAGAATGTTTCCGGCATCATCACGTTTAATGTCTGCGGGGATGCCAAAGCCGACCGGATTCCTTTCGCTGATATGGGTTGGGATATTTGCCAAACGCAGAGCAGCGTAGGCCATTTGGCTCACAAGAATAATATGGTAACGGAATGGATCTGACTCGCGAACTTGCTCGATTTGCTGCATGACACGATCTTCGTTTGCGAGACCGGTCATTCGGATTTCATCGACGGGAAGTTCCATGGCTGCATTTCCGGCGAGGAAATTAAGGGTGCCGATTTGGATTCTTTCTTCACTGGCGCGAATGGGATCTGGTTCACCTTCGCTGTCGATAAATATTGGGTCAATGGGAAAACGGCACACGACCTCGTCGTTGCCTTTAGAACCTAAAAGATCGGTTGGGTGTGGCATTGCGACGTGTTCTATAATGTCATGTTGTATATGTTTTTTCATAGTACTCCCCATAATAAACACATATGATGTGTTTTACTAGAATATAGCGTCGTGATTTGTACAACGTGAGTAGTTTATGTGTATTAGCACTCTCTTGACCTGAGTGCTAATTTTTGTGTATACTAACAGGAGCGGAGCAAAACAGTATAAAACGCTTGCGCTCAGCCAACGGAGGAATGATAATAGTATTATGGCAGATGACTTTTCGGACTTTGTATCGCGCTTAACAGATAACGCGCGAGTCAGTTTGCAGCATGCCGATACAATTGCACGCGGCTACGGCAGCGCCTATATTGGCACTGAACATCTTTTGCTTGGAGTGCTTGCTCAAGGTTCTTCTGTAGGTGCTAAATTACTCGCAGATGCCGGCGTTACGCTGGAACGAGCTGAATTGGCATTAAATCTTACACCACGCACGCTTGTGGTGAGCACTGGGGCAAAAGGTCTTTCAGAAACTGCCAAATTAACCCTGAAGATGAGCTGGGAAATTGCCCGAGAATTTCACCAGGAACATTTGGGGACCGAGCATATTTTGTATAGTATTCTGACGCAAAAAAATGCCCGAGCTACCGTGCTCCTGCGTGATATGAAGATTGATATCGACGAACTTGTTGATGATTTGGAAGACTTTTTAGAACGTCAACAAAACACGTTCGAAAACGAGATTGAAGACCGGGGTCAGACCAAAAAACGCGCTGGTAAAGGCGGTATTCTAGAAGCATTCGGAACTGATTTAACTGCACGGGCACGAGCGGGTGAACTCGACCCGGTGATCGGCAGAGCTGAGCAAGAAGAGCGTTTGGTGACGATTTTGAGTCGGCGTACCAAAAACAACCCCGTTTTGATTGGCGAGCCGGGTGTTGGCAAAACGGCTATTGTTGAAGGTTTAGCGCAGCGAATTGCCCGCGAGGAGGTGCCTGAGCATTTGCTTGATAAACGTGTGATTCAGCTTGATTTGCCAGCGATGATTGCTGGCACCAAATACCGCGGCGAGTTCGAGGAACGCCTAAAGCGCGTGATTGACGAACTGCGTGGTTCGAACAACACCATTGTGTTTATTGACGAACTCCACCTACTGGTAGGTGCTGGTGCGGCGGAAGGCTCACTGGATGCTGCAAATATGCTCAAGCCCGCACTTGCTCGTGGTGAATTGCGGCTGATTGGTGCAACCACGTTTGACGAATATCGCAAATATATTGAAAAAGACAGTGCGCTTGAACGCCGCTTTCAGACAATTTCAGTGCCAGAACCAAACCTAAAAGATACGATTGCTATTCTTAAAGGCCTCAAAAGCTATTACGAAAAACATCACAGTGTTGCTATGAGTGAGGAAGTTATTGAAGACGCTGTATATATGGCTGATCGCTACGTGAGTGAGCGTCATATGCCAGATAAAGCAATTGATGTGATTGACGAAGCGGCAGCGCTGGTGCGAGTAAAGGCTGGTCGTGGGCCTAGCAAACTCCGTGATTACACGCTGCAGCTACATGGGCTCAACGACAAAATGGAAGAAGCAGTAGCGGCTGAAGAATACGAACGAGCGGCCCTATATAAAACCCGAATTAGCCAATTGAGTGAAAAGATCCAAGAAGTGAAGGCGGATCAAGAAAAGAAGACGCCGATTAAGCTTGAGGCTGACCACATTGCGCAGGCAATTGCCACAATGACGGGTATTCCAGTTAAGCGCGTGCAGAAGTCGGAAGCTAAACTACTGCAAAAACTTGAAGCTCACTTGAGCAAATACCTAGTAGGCCAGCAAGAGGCGGTTGCCAAAGTAGCGCGTGCAATTCGACGGAGCCGCAGTGGTGTGGCAAGCAGTAAACGTCCGATTGGTTCATTTGTATTTATGGGCCCAACCGGTGTGGGTAAGACCGAACTGGCGCGCGTGCTTGCCCGTGAAGTATTTGGAAGCGACGATGCTTTAATTAAAATTGACATGAGTGAATTTGGCGAACGACACAACACAAGCCGTTTGCTTGGTGCGCCGGCGGGCTACATTGGCTATGAAGATGGCGGCCAACTAACCGATAAAATTCGCCGCCAGCCGTATAGTGTGGTGCTGTTTGACGAAATTGAAAAGGCTCATCCAGAAGTATTTCAATTACTTCTTCAGCTACTTGAAGATGGCAAAATGACCGACGCAAAAGGCCGGGCGGTTGATTTTACGAATGCAATCATTATTCTCACAAGCAACCTTGGTGCCGAAAAAATGATGAAAGAATCGTCTCTTGGATTCCACGCGGCAAGCAAGGCAGACCAAAAAGAGCTTGATGCGGCACATGCCGAGAATGCTGAATATGCGCGTGAAGCACTAAGCAAAATGATGCGACCAGAGCTTATTAACCGATTTGACGCGGTCGTGACATTCCGTGCGCTGACACGAAAGGAAGTGGGCAAGATTTTCGACAGTCTGATTAATGAGCTGCAAGACCGGCTGGTGCGAAAAGGTGTGCGGCTTAGTATTAAACCAAGTGCAAAACGGTTCTTGGTCGATAAAGGTTATGATGAAAAATATGGCGCTCGACCGCTTCGGCGTGTTATTCAAGATGAACTGGAACACAGAATTGCTGAAGGTATATTGGCCGGTGTGTATGAAAAAGGTACGGTCCTCGAAGTGGGGGCGCGAAAGGGTGGTATTACAGTAGATGTCGCAAGCGAAACAGCTTAAAAAACGCGGCCATATAAAAGGTCTTTTTATTGCTCTTCTTTGTCTTGTTGTGGCGATTATTTTGTTCTGGAACCGCCAGTATATTGTCGACCAGCTGGCAGTTTGGCAATATCGGCCGAGTGAGGAAGTGGTTTCGTTGGTGGAGCGCTCTGGTATGGACGGTGCGGGTGAGTTTTACTTTTACGCGAGTCATCCGCAGCTGCAGAATGCGACCGAATTTAATCAAACCTGTGAACGCAAAGAAGAAGCGACCGCAATTTTGGGTTGTTACAACGGCCAATACATCTACATTTATAATGTTACCAACGCCCAACTTGACGGCATTCGCGAGGTAACAGCTGCGCACGAAATGCTTCACGCCGCTTACGCGCGGCTGAGCGACGGTGAAAAGCAGCGAGTGAATGATTTGATTGATGCGGAGTATAAGAAGCTTCAGAGCAACAAAGAACTGGCCGAGCGTTTGGCATTTTATGACCGCACCGAACCGGGTGAGCGCTACAACGAACTCCATTCGATTATTGGTACAGAGGTGGCGGCGGTGAGTGACGAACTAGAGTCGTACTATAGCCAATATTTTAATGATCGCAGTAAAACAGTGAAACTATACGAGCAGTATGCAAGTGTGTTTCGGCAGTTGCAGCAGCGCAGTGAGCAGATTAGTCAACAGCTCACAACACTTGGCGACGAGATTGAACGTGAAAGTGCCGCATACAATACGGCGGTTTCGCAGTTTAATACGGCCGTTGATGATTTCAACAACCGTGCTAATAACGGCGAGTTTGCCTCGCAGGCAGCGTTTGATGCCGAACGCGCCGTGTTGATTGCGCGCGGTGAGGCGCTAGAATCTCAGCGACAAGCTATAAATACAAAAGTTACGCAGTACGAAGAACTGCGCGCAGAATTGATAGGGATTGCTGGCGAGTCTGAAGCCCTAAATCGTAGCCTTGACAGTAGTCTTGCGCCGGCACCTAGTTTATAATAAAAGCAATGGTTAAATCGAAAACTCAATTTACTTGCCAAAGCTGTGGAGCGGTATATCCAAAATGGGTAGGAAAATGCGAAAACTGCGGTGAGTGGAATAGTCTCGTTGAACAAATGGTAGCTGGTGGCAAATCGGCTGTCGCCAAAAGCGCCACGAGCGGGCGGGTGCTGACACCACAAACAATGCGGTCGATTGCCCTTGAAGAAACAATTGCTCGTATGTCCACCGGTCAGCCTGACCTTGACGACGTGCTTGGTGGCGGTATTCTCCCTGGGGGTGTTGTGCTGCTGGCTGGCCAACCTGGTATTGGAAAAAGTACGCTATTACTACAAGTAGCGGCGGCGATAGGTAAAAAAGAGGCGGTATTGTATGCTAGTGGCGAAGAATCAGCCAATCAGGTAAAACTGCGGGCAGAACGGCTAGGGGCCGACCAGCAGGAGCAATTACAATTCGTGGCCAGCACAAGCGCCGACGATATTGCGGCAACGATTCGATCCGGTGCATACAAACTGGTGATTATTGACTCGATTCAAACGCTCAGTCTCGACGAAATCACTTCGGCACCAGGTACGGTAAGTCAAATTACCAATAGTAGTAATGTGATTATTCGTGCAGCCAAAGAGGCTAATGCTGCGGTGGTGCTGGTAGGACACGTTACGAAAGAAGGTAGTATTGCCGGGCCGAAAGTGCTGGAGCATTTAGTTGATGTCGTGCTGCAGTTCGAGGGTGATCGTTACGGTGGATTCAAAGTGGTGCGAGCCGTCAAAAACCGCTATGGTTCTACAAGCGAGGCGGCGATTTTTGAGATGGACGAACAAGGGCTCAGGCCGGTCGAAAATCCTTCTGCTGCACTACTTGCCGAGCGTCAAAATGCCGATGGTTCGGTGGTGCTGGCGACTCTGGAAGGCACAAGGCCTCTTTTGGTAGAAATTCAGGCACTTGTCAATCCGACAAGTTTCGGGTATCCTAAACGTACAGCCTCTGGGTTCGACCTTAATCGACTCAACCTGCTCATTGCCGTTTTAGAACGGCGAACAAAACTGAATTTATCGGATAAAGATATTTATATCAATGTGGTGGGCGGCTTAAAATTGAACGATCAGGCAGCAGACCTCGCAGTATGCATGGCGATCGCCAGTGCGGCAGCGGGCAAACGCCTCGACGACGATGTTGTTGTGTTTGGTGAAGTTGGGCTTGGCGGCGAAATTCGCAGCGTTCTTTCGAGTGATCGGCGCGAAGCCGAAGCCAAGAAGCTAGGTTTTACAAAAGCGATTGCTCCTACGGCTGGAAAAAAGAATTCATTTATTAATGGCGTCAAAGACCTTCGTCAGGCGCTTATAACGTACTTGCAGTAGCAAGAGAAAGAAAAACAAAATGGACTCATTACAAATATTACTTCTCATTATCATGCTGGCAATTTTGGCTGAAGTGACGTATTTGGTGGTTAAGCTACCACGACAGTCACTTTCCAAGAAAGGCCGGGCTATTTTGGTTGATACCTCGGTGTTGATTGACGGACGAATTATATCCGTCGCGAAATCGGGCTTTGTGGGCGATACTCTGGTGATCCCTCGTAGTGTTGTGGGAGAACTGCAATTTTTGGCCGACAACGCCGACCACGACAAACGGGCGCGTGCGCGTTACGGTCTCGATGTCGTGTCGGAGCTGCAAAACATTCCGCAAATTGACGTTGAGATTCTGCAAGACGGCAGTAAGGCAGAGGAAGGCGTTGATGAACGGCTCCTTTCGCTCGCAAAAAAATATAATGCCGCTGTTTGTACGATCGACTATAACCTGAATAAGGTGGCAGTTGTTGAAGGTATTGATGTCCTAAATGTGAATGAATTGGCGCAGAGTCTCCGCATGGCGTATTTGCCTGGTGAAAAAATGCTTCTTGAACTTGTCCAGAAGGGCCAAGACTCTCACCAGGGCGTTGGCTACTTGCCAGACGGCACAATGGTTGTGGTAGAGAATGCCGCAAAGTTCATTGGCCAGCCGATCGAAATTGAGTTTATTCGTAGCCTACAAACGGCTGCCGGCAAAATGATGTTTGCCAAGCCGGTTGCGGCCGCTGCGCCTGCAAAGCAGAATCCTCAGCCAAAGCCAACTGGCAAAAAGCCTGTGCAGCCTGCACTGGCGAAGGAGCAGCCAAAAAAGCAAGCCGCAGTGTATCATGCACACCCACAAAAGCGATCAGCTCGCCAACCTGAGAACAAGCAGACGCGGACGCAAAACACCCAGCCGACTCAACCTCAAACTGGAACAAAGAACGCTAAGTCTTCTGCTCAGAAACCACGATATAAAAAGCCGGTAGGCAGGCAATCTTCGTCAGATCGCGAAGCTGCTTTTATTGACCTGGTTGACCATCAAGATAGTTAAGAGTTGAGCGACGTAAAAATACCCCCTCGTATGAGGGGGTATTCGTTTTTTACTTAACGACTCATCAAACACATTAGGGTTTATATGTCTTGCTTTCGCTTGCGCTGTAAAACGCCGTGTCGGTGAGCGTGACGCTAATCGTTTGGTTTCCGGTTTTCTTGAAAGAGTAGTTGGTGGTGTAGGCGCCACTCGAACTGACCGGTAACGTTGCAACGATCGAACCGTCAACGCGGATCTCAAGCTGCTGCAGCGCATGGGTGCCTGAAACAACATCTACTTTAATCTGCTTCTCGTTTGAAACATTGATCGTGCCGATCGTTGGCTTAACATCGTCACACTTGTGAAGATCATCGTCTTTCGAGGCGTCGTAGCCGTCTGTGGCCAAGAAGACATCTTTCTTGGTAATAGGATCTTGATACTTCGTGACATCTACTTCAATACGTGCAGCTTCAGGCGTACAATCAGTTGCTTTTTTCTTCGACACTTTATCGAATGTTAGCTTAGCGTTTGTTTTGCCTTGATTCTTGTTGTACCAAGAAGGATACAGTTCACCGCCAATGCTCTGGATGCCTTGGGGCTGCGCAAACCAACTACCGCCGTTGGCTGGATCCCATTTACCTTCGCTCGCGTAGACTTCTTTGTGGACATACTCCATGACTTCACCCACGATCTTGGCGGGAATTGATGAGTTACCGTTCGTGAGGACGCTTGTATCTGGATTACCGAGCCAAACACCCATTGCGACTGAAGGACTATAGCTCATTGTCCAGATGTCTTTCGGCTGACCGCCTTTGTCGGAGGTACCGGTCTTCGTTGCTGTTTTGACGCCAGGAACCCAAAGACCATAATAGTTACGACCGTAAAGACCAGCCCGAGCGTTGTCATCACTCAAAATGTCAGAGACTATATAGGCAGCTTGGGGATCGAGTACTTGTTTACTCTCGTCTTTGTATTGCTTAATAACTTCACCCTGGCTATTTTTCACTTCAAGCACAGTGCTAACGGGTTTGTAGACACCTTGGCGAGCTAGTGAAGCAAAGGCATTTACGTGATCGATTTGTCTCGTACCGCAACCGCCAATTGCAGAAGAAAGACCTGCTTGTGCATCGACACCTTGGGTACAGTAATTAGTGTCGCCCATTTCACGAATCAAATTGAGCGTCGGTTCAACACCCGATATGTACATGGCCTTTACGGCTGGGACGTTACGTGAAAGGCCGAGCGACTGACGGACATTAATGCTTCCTCTATAACCGCCATCGGCGTTTTTCAGCTGAGCACCGTAAATTTGATCCATTGACCTATCATCGGCCAAGATAGAACCACTTCCATAATTTGGCTTGTTCGAGCCTTGGTTGGAGAAGAGCTGCGCGTATACTAACGGTTTGATTGTCGAACCTGGTTGGATATAGGCAGTTGCTGCGTTGTCTTGACCATAGCCTGGGTAATTGAAGTCGCGGCTTCCCATCATGGCGATAATCTGACCAGTTTGCACGTCTTCAACGGTGGCCGCACCGTTAGTAAACCCAGCGTAGGCTGGCATGTATGAGGCAAACATCGCGTTCATTGATTCTTCAAGCTTGTTCTGAACACGAATGTCGAGGGTGGTTGTAACGACTAGGCCGCCACGGCCAACGGTCGCTTTACCAAGCTCTTGCTCAAGCTGTGAGCGGACCATCTGCACAAAGTGGGGTGCTTTGATGTCCTTATATTGATCAGCGGCAGGTTTGATATGGTCGAGAATAGGATATTCTTTGGCTTTTTTGGCTTCATCGCTCGTAATATAACCCTGCTCAGCCATATTATCGAGTGTCTTATGCTGGCGAACAATCAGTGCCTCATGCCCCGCAACATTGTAGGGATCGTACAGACCTGGCTGATTTGGAATAGATGCAAGCAGGGCCGATTCAGCAAGTGTGAGATCTTTGGCGGATTTTCCAAAGTAGGTGCGTGCAGCACTTTCAACACCGTTACGACGGCCACCGTATGGTGATTCGTTGAGGTAGAGGTTAAGGATCTGGTTTTTGTCGTACATGCGCTCAACTTCAATAGCTAAGATCATTTCTTTGATCTTACGAGGTATTCCTGCCAAGCCTCGCTCCTGAGCTTCGTCGGCAAAGAACACTTGCTTGACCAGTTGTTGGGTGAGCGTACTACCGCCCTGCGTGCCACCACCACTCGTATTGTTAAATACTGCACGCGTGAGGCCAGTGACGCTAATGCCACTATGGTCGTAGAATTCGCGGTCTTCAATAGCAATAGTTGCGTCTTTCATGTACTGACTGATCTGGTCGAACTCCACCGCCTGGGTGTAGTTGCCATCGCCTTTGTCTTCCCAAAGCAAGTTACCATTACGGTCAAGATATTTAGTGACGGTGGTTTGTACTCGCTTGGCAAGCTCACCGGGGCGAATAGCGTCGAGGTCTTTGCGGAAGTAGGCAAATAGTGCACCTACCGAGAGTACACATAGTAAGACGGCCACACCCAAGATCTTGAGCGCCATAAAAGCACCTTTTTTACTAAACCAATAACCCCAAAAGCGCTTTGGGTGCATTCGTGCAAGTGCACGCTTAACAGGATGCTTTGGCAAGCTTGCTAAATACTCGGCTTTCTTGCGAGCGGCCGCGTCTTTCTTGGTCTTGCGTTTGTGTGTCAAATTAGAATACACACTGATGTTACGTGATTTTCTGACTCGTTTTCCCACGCCTTTACTTCCCATAAGCAATATTACCCTCTATAATAGCACGTTTTGTGCATTTTTACGATACTTTTTGTGCTACAATGACTAGGGTAATAAGAGATAAGGAGACAGGATGAAACTTTCCGAAGAGCTACAGTGGCGCGGGTTTGTCAACCAAACCACCTTCAAAGATTTGAACGAACTTGATCAAGGCTCTATCTCTTTCTATTTTGGCGTTGACCCGAGTGCCAGCAGTATGACAATTGGGAATCTGGCAGCCGCCATGATGGTGCGACATTTTATCGACCACGGACATAAAGCCTTTTTGCTTGTAGGCGGTGCTACCGGCATGATTGGCGACCCTGACGGCAAAGCGACTGAACGCGATCTCAAAACGCTCGATGAGATTGCAGAAAATAAAGCAGCGATTGCTGCGCAGTACAAAACCGTTTTTAACGGTCAAGATTTTACTTTGGTCGACAACTACGATTGGTTTAAAGACATTAACTATCTTGATTTTCTTCGTACTGTTGGCAAGCACGTGCCACTCAGTCAAATGCTTGGCCGTGATTTTGTGCAGGCGCGCTTAGGTGAAGACGGCGCTGGCATTAGTTATGCCGAGTTTAGCTACTCGTTGATTCAGGGTTATGATTTTGTTCACTTATTCCGCGAACATGGCGTGACGCTGCAGGTATGTGGCGCCGACCAATGGGGTAACTCAATCACGGGTGTTGATTTGATCCGTCGGCTTGAAGGCGCTGAAGCTCATGTGTACTCGACACCCTTGGTTATTAATAAGGCCACCGGTGTTAAGTTCGGTAAAACAGAAGGCGGTGCGGTTTGGCTCGACCCAGAACTCACCAGCGCGTACAAATTTTACCAATTCTGGCTGAATGTCGACGACGAAGGCGTGATTGACTATGCAAAAATCTACACATTGCTTTCCAAAGAAGAAATTGAAGAGTTGGCTGCAAAACACCAAGCGAACCCTAGTGCTCGCGAAGCACAAAAAGCACTGGCGCGCGAAGTAACAACACTAGTGCACGGAAAAGAACGTTGTGATTCGGTGCAGCGGGTTACTCGGGTGTTGTTTGGTAGTGCTTCGATTGATGAGTTAAATAGCGATGATCTCGACGCGTTGGCCGCCGAAATTCCAACTGTTGCTGGGGGTAACACAATTATCGAAAGTTTGATTGAGGCGGGTGTTGTTTCAAGTAACGGCGAAGCTCGACGACTTATAAGCGGCGGCGGTGTAATGGTCAATGGTGAAAAAGTATCCAATGACCGCGTTTTGAGCCAGTCGAGTCTTATTAAAAAGGGCAAAAACAGTTTCGTGCTTGTGCGGCCGTAGACAGTTTCGCTTATGCTCATTATGTGGTATAATGAAATCTCGAGTTAGCATAAAGGAGATTGCATGCCTACTACTGAAGACTTGTCCCAACGCCTCTCACCCGAGGCAGTAAAAAACATCACTGTCTGGCTTAACGAGCCAAAATATGCGCAGTATCATAATGATCTGGTTGAAATGATCAACCAAGGTCACTGGGAAGAGTTGGAGAACGCATTCTTCAAGGTAATTGAATTCGGTACGGGTGGTCGCCGCGGCATGACTGGTATCGGTAGTAACCGTATTAACCGCGTTACAATTGGTGAATCAGCACAAGCGCTGTGTGAATATGCAAAATCACACAATCCCGAGGCACCACAAAAAGGAGTGGTGATTGCCTGTGATACCCGACTTAGCTCGCCTGAACTCAGTAAATATACGGCGCAGGTATGTGCTGCAGCTGGATTCAAAACGTACTTATTTGAAGATTTTCGCTCAACGCCGGAACTGAGCTTTGCCGTACGTGAACTCGGCGCTGCCGTGGGTATTGTGATCAGTGCAAGCCACAACCCGCCTGCAGACAATGGTTTTAAAGCCTATTGGAGTGATGGCGCTCAACTGGTTGCACCGCACGACAAAGGGGTGCTTGATGTTGCCGCCGGGATCTCAGAAATTAATGAAGTTGATTTTGACGAAGCCGTCCAAAGTGGCAAGATCCAGATTATCGGCCGCGAAGTGGACGAAAAGTATATTGCTGCCGTTGTAGCTCAAGCTGAAAGTGACGACCGTGACGTTAAAATCGTTTACTCGCCGTTGCACGGTGCCGGCCAAACGAACGTGTTGCCGAGCTTAAAGCAGGCTGGTTTTCAAAGCATCGCCTTGGTGGAAGATCAAATGGTGCCAGATGGTAATTTTCCGACGATCGAAAATGGTAAGCCGAATCCTGAAGAAAAAGCAGCGAACGACCGAGCGGCAGCTTTGTTGATGGCAGAAAAGGCCGACATTGCTATTACTAATGACCCCGATGCCGATCGTATTGGAGTGGTTATTCGGCGCGATAACGATGTGTTTTATGCGAGTGGCAACCAGATCGCTGTACTGGCTACTGATTGGGCGCTTCAGCAGAAGCAAAGTAAGGGTACATTGTCTACCAAAAACTATATCGCAAAAACAATCGTAACAACAGATATGCTCACCGCTCTTGCGGATCATTACGGCGTCAAAATGTATACAGACATGTTGATCGGTTTTAAATATATTGGCGAACTGCTTCGCGAAAAGGAAGTGACTGACGAAGAGTTTGTTATTGGCGGCGAAGAGAGCTACGGTATTCTAAAGGGCGATTACGTACGCGATAAAGACGGCGCCTCGGGTGCGCTGCCGCTGGCTGAATATGCTGCCTTTTTGAAAAAACAGGATAAAACACTGTACGATCGATTGATTGAATTGTATCAGCAGCATGGCTTGTATCTTGAACGGCTAGACGGTGCGTATTTCTTGGGTGCAACTGGTTTTGAAAAAATGCAAAACGTTATGAAAATGCTGCGCGAGGCTCCTCCAGCTAAAGTTGGTGGGCACACCGTTACGGCTGTACGAGACTATCAGACTCTTGAACGCCGCGAAACTGAGACGGGGCAAACCTCTGCGGTGGAATGTAGTGCTAAGGGTAATGTGGTTGTACTAGAACTTGACGGCGACTACAGAAAACGCATTACTGTTCGCCCAAGTGGTACTGAACCTCGAATTAAGTTTTACCTCCAATGGTTTGAAGATACTGCCGAAGATGCGGCAGCTGTTGAAAAACACTACAAGGCCGTTCAGGATCACCTTGAGTCGCTTGCCAAAGAGCTTGAAGGCATGCTGCTAAAATAGTACGGTGAATGTAACGACTGCGCTACAAAAAATAAAAGGGGTCGGCCCAAAAACAGCTGAGGCATTTGCTGCGGCCGGCCTCTTTAGCGTGCGTGACTTGATTGAGTTTCTGCCGCGAAAGCACGAAGATTTTTCGCAGATAGTCAAAATTAATGCCATTCACCCGGGTAAAATGACGATTAAGGCTCGTTGTGAAAAGGTGGCGACTCGCCCTGTGCGTCGTGGCTTGCGAATTACGACTGCGACACTTGTTGATGACACGAGTAAAATTCAAGCAGTTTGGTTTAATCAGCCATACCGCGAAACGCAGTTAAAAAGTGGCGATGAGTTTTATTTTTCGGGTGAGTTTGAATTTAACTACAATAAATACCAGCTGACTAACCCGAGTGCCGAGAAAGTGAGTGATATGCCCGTGCAAACAGATAGGCTGTTGCCTGTATACCGCGCGATAAAAGGGTTGAAGAGCCAATTAGTTCGTAAGATTTTAGCTGAACTTAGGCCGCTGATTACTATGCTTCCCGAAACGTTGCCGCCAGAACTGGTGAAAAGTGAGAAGCTGCTTTCGCGTGCCGATGCGCTTTTAGCGATGCATTTTCCAAAAACCAGCGAGGATGTTGCGAAGGCTCGTGAGCGCCTGGCGTATGAAGAGCTTTTTCAGCTGCTTCTTGCGAGCCAGCTAAACAAGCAGGCAAACGCGAGCCTCCAGGGTTGGCACATTCCTTTCGACCATGAGGTTGTGAAACATTTCGTGGCAGAACTTCCATTTGCTTTAACGGCTGCCCAGCGACGGGCGGCCTGGGAGATTATTCAGGATTTTGAGCGCCAAACGCCCATGAACAGGTTGCTGCAGGGCGATGTTGGCTCGGGTAAAACGGTGGTTGCGGGCTTGGCGGCACGGCAAGCAGCCCATGCAGGATTTCAAACAACATTTATGGCGCCAACAGAAATTTTGGCCGGACAGCATGCCGAAACACTCGAAAAAATGCTCAAACCATTTCATGTGAGAGTTGGCCTACTAACCGGAAGTGTGAAAGGCGAAGCGCGAAAGCAACTTTACGCGCAAATTGCACGAGGAGAAGTCGACGTTGTAGTGGGAACTCACGCACTGATTCAGGAAACGGTGCAGTTTCATAAATTAGGTTTTGTAGTAATCGACGAGCAGCACCGTTTTGGAGTGAAGCAGCGCCAAGAACTGCTTAAAAAATCAAAACACATGCCGCACCTGCTGGCTATGACCGCAACACCGATTCCGCGAAGTTTAGCTTTGACTGTTTATGGCGAGCTCGAGGTAAGTATTCTTAACGAGCTACCGAAAGGCCGTCAGCCAATTCAAACAAAAATATGGTCGCCGATTAGTCGCGCCCAGCTGTACGCTAAAATTGACGATGAGATTACGGCTGGCCGGCAAGCCTATGTTATTTGCAGTTTGATCGACGAAAATCCTGAAAACGAGGCCAAAAGTGTGCAAACCGAATACAAAAGGTTGCAACAATCTATTTTTAGGCATCGAAAAATCGGGTTGCTTCATGGTAAGCTAAAGCCCGAAGGAAAAGACGACGTTATGCGTCGATTCGCCGGTGGTGAGATCGATATTTTGGTGAGCACAACAGTGGTAGAAGTGGGTGTTGACGTGCCAAACGCCACAGTGATGATGATTGAAAATGCCGATCGCTTCGGGTTGAGCCAGCTACACCAGCTACGTGGGCGAGTGGGCCGCGGTGAGCATCAGAGCCACTGCTACTTAGTCATGAGCGACAGTAGTAAGCCCTCGCAGCGCCTACGTGAAATCGAAAAATCAACCGATGGGTTTTATTTGGCCGAAGTTGACCTGCAGCTACGAGGGCCAGGTGAAATCTATGGCCGGGCACAGCATGGTGCACTTAATCTGCAGATTGCCACGCTTGCCGACACGAAACTGATTGCGCGGGCCTCGAGTGCGGCTAAAAAGCTCGTTGCAAACCATTTCGATCTGCTACAATATAAAGAATTAGCTGCTCAGGTAGAATATTACCAGCGACTGACAACATTAAACTAAGGGAAAAGAGCAGCCCGAGACGACGGATTCACTCCGGCACTCGGCGCGATGACAATGAAAATTGCATGAGGCTATAGCCGAATTGAAAATTTCATTGTTATGAGGCGAAGTCGCATATATGTATTCAGGAACAACATTTCGCACTAAATCTGGCCGAGTGATCGGCGTGCATCAAAAAATCGACCGTGTGGCTAGGCGTCATGTGGCAGCTCGTTTATCGAAACGAGTGTATTTTCCAAGTACTCAGGAAATTCTTCATTTCGAAGGCTTGAACGGCCCCGATGGTATTAAACGCAAAAGTCCCGCCCGCGACGAGCCATGGCATTATATTGATCCAACCGATCATACCGACCGAGCGATTGTGGATATGATTAACGACCACTTGTACAACCTTACCCGGGCGCTTATCGACAAAAACCACCAGCGTGCGGCATTTGAAGCCGCCTGGATGGCGCATGCGATTGTTGACGGCCTGACACCTGCTCATCACTACCCCCTTGAGGCCAAGCTTGAAGAGCTGCGCGGCGAGGGGATTGAGACCCGTACGAGTACGAAGGAAAAGTTAATTTTACCTGGCAGCAGCAAGCGGCAAAGGTTGCGGAATAACTGGGAATACTGGGGTGCCAAAGGTATTATGACGACACATTTTGGCTTTGAGCTTGGCGTTGCAACGGCAATTGCTCCGCTCAAGTTTGACGATACGCAGCCGACCGAAGAGGAGTTTCGTCGCGTTGAAAACGACGGCTTTGAGCCAGTATTCTTTACGATGCTTCAGCAAATTGCCGGCATGGGCATGTACGACGAATTTGCCAAACTCGGCTGGACACGGCATTTGGCGCGCGAAACCCGCGACGTGCTGATACCTGATATTATAAAAACGGTAACCTTAGCGTGGTATCAGGCTGTACATCAGTCGAGGCAATAGTATGAATGTACGAATAGTGAGCGGAAAATTTGGTGGACGTACGATTGAAGCGCCAAATACGTCGCGTACGCACCCGATGAGCGAGCGAGTGAGAGGCGCACTATTTAACAGTATCGCCACTGAACTTGCAGACGCTGAGGTGCTCGATGCTTTTGCTGGCACCGGGGCGGTAGGGCTTGAAGCGTTAAGTCGTGGCGCTCGTCATATTACCTTTGTCGAGAAAGACAGAATTGCTCAAAAAGTACTCGCCAAAAATATCGCAACACTTGGCGTAGAAAAAACCACAACGTTAATTCGCGCGAGTGTGGCAAGTTGGTATGATACCATAGAGCACAAGGGTTTTGACATTATTTTCGCGGATCCGCCCTATCACGATCCACAGTTTTCCACAGTGTCCCGACTATTCGGGCTATTAAAACCGGGCGGGCTTATGATATTATCACATCCAGGTAGAGGTGAGGAGCCAACCAAACCCGGAGTTGTTGTGGTGGACAATCGTAGTTATGGAAACGCCCACCTCACCTTCTACCGCCGAGAAGAATAATCTTTCGGTGTATAGCTATTTGATCCGACTTTAGTCGGTTTTTCTTTTTCCAAGCGTTAGCGATTGCCGCGTCGACTCTTGAGCCAAGCCGATGCAAAAAGTCCTAAGCCAATACCGATTAATGTAAAGGGGAGGAGATTATTAAATAAAAACCCAAGGCCAATGCCAATCACTGTAAATCCTCCAAGTACGGTACCTGGAACTGTCCACTCGCTGCTTTGATTTTGTTTTTTCGCCATATGCCCCCTGATTATCTCTACTGCTTATTGCAAGTATATCAAAGTTTTATGGTGAGCATAAGTATTTTTATAAATATTGACATTAACTATAGTTTATGATAAAATTAGTAAGTTAGCCGTTCGTTACGAACGGTCAAGCACCGGTGGTGGCAATTTGCCGCCCTTACATCGAAGGAGAGGTTATGGACGAAGAACTGTCCGGCTCAAAGAAATTCTCTCAACCCGCGATCGTGCCGTGGTGGCTGTTTCTGCTCATCCTGGTCGAAGGGTCTTGTCTGTACACATGGCTGTGTGTGACCGAACCTATCATTTTCTTCGCCCACATTGGCATCGCTATCCCCCTTGCCCTTGTGATGGTCAAGCATGAATCATCCAGGGTGAAAGAGCGACGATCCTCGAAGCCTTGGTCGGAAAGAATTCGTACTTTTCCCGCATGGTGTGTGTTTGCTATGCGGAGTATGGCTGTAGTCGCGGCGTTCATTATTGCCGTTGCCGGCTCGCTGCTTTTGTTTCGTTAAAACTCCTTCGAGCCTCTCTGCCCGCTCCTTCTTGAAGTGACTGCGAGCAGAGAGGCTTCGAACCGTTCATCTGAACATTATCGGGTGCATAGTTCGCGTACCAAATAAAAATGACAGACCAGCCGATCTGTCATTTTTAGATGGTACGCGAGAGAAGACTCGAACTTCCACGCCCGAAGGCACTAGCTCCTAAGGCTAGCGTGTCTACCAATTCCACCACTCGCGCTTGTCTTTTTATTATACCAAAAACACTCTGTAAAATAAAGCTGTAAAAATATAGCGCTTGTGCTATCATATGAGAAAGATGAGAAATAGGGAATAGGCGGCTTATGAGCAAGGTTGCATCGTATTTGCAAGAACATATCGCGGGTGAAGTATCAACCAATCCGGGAGTGCTTGCTACTATGAGCCGCGATGCTGGCGTACTAGAGATGATGCCAGAAATGGCTATTTATCCGCGTGTTACAAATGATATTCGTAAGGTCGCTAGGTTTGCGTGGCAACTGGCTGAGAAAGGGCATCTTCTCCCTCTAACTGCTCGTGGTCATGGCCATGATACGACAGGTGCGGCTATCGGAACCGGAGCGATTATCTCTACACCAGCCTACATGCGCAGTATTCTTGAATTTGATGCTAAGCAAAAACTTGTCCGCTTGCAGCCTGGGCTCAGTACACAATCTCTGAGTGACGCCTTGTTGTTGCACGGTATGGGCGTTCCTGGCATGCCTGTTTCGCCGCTCTATACGCTAGGCGGAGTAACGGCGAATAATTCCTCCAACCCTCGCATGGCCACGGCTGGTTTTATGAACGATTGGGTACACCAGCTTGAGGTAGTACTGGCGAATGGCGAGGTGCTCCAAACGGAAAGAATCTCAAAACACGAGCTGAAAAAACGTAAAGGTCTGCAAACGTTTGAAAGTGAAATCTATCGTAACTTGGACGGCTTGATAGAAGACAACAAACAGCTGATTCAAGAGCATCTCGACCCTGAAATGTGCGACAGCTCAGGCTATTCGGCACTTGCCAAGGTTAAACACAAAGATGGCTCGTTTGATCTGACACCCCTATTTGTGGGGAGTCAGGGCACGCTGGGTATTATCTCGGAGTTGATTGTGAAGTGTGAGTTTGTTAGTACTCATACGGGTGTGGCTTTGGCGGCGTTTCCCCACGGCGAGGTTGCTCGTGATAGCCTCGACGCCTTAACGCAGCTCAATCCATCATTCCTGGAATATTACGACGGTCAACTGTTTGAAATCGCTGCTCAGCGCGGTAAACGGTACCCCGTGTGTCAAAATGTTGAGGGTATGCCCGGTGCGGTGGTGGTGATTGGTTTTACTGATTTTAACGAACGAGCTCGCCGCAAAAATATCAAGCATGCACTGAAGCTGCTTGAGCAGACCGAAGCCAGCGTTGACTATGGCGACGGCGACGAGGCGACGCCGCTACTTGCTATTCGCGATGTTGCCAGTTTTGCTGCACAGCCGGAAAAGTCGCATCTTTCGGTGCCACCTTTGGTGAGCGGTGCCTATGTGCCGAGCGAACGGTTTGAAGAATTTATTACTGCGGCGCAAGACTTAGGGCAAAAACATCATGTGTCGTTTCCGCTTTACCGTAGGGCACTCCAGGGGACTGTGTATGTGTTTCCTGAACTGACACTTACAAAAGTTGGCGACAAGCAAAAAATATTCAAAATCATTGACGATTATGGCGATCTGGTTGCACAATTTGGCGGCTGTTTGGTTGCCGACGACGGCGAAGGGCGGGTAAAAGCTCGCGCCGCATACGTGCATGTTGAACCTGCCATAAGTGAACTATATCAGCAAGTGAAGGCTGTTTTTGACCCCTATGGAATCCTGAATCCCGGCGTAAAGCAAGAGGCAGATCTACGTCAGCTTGCCAAACATATTCGTTCAGACTACAGCTCGCCAAGCGTCGACTACATTGCTGATATCGCTTGATAAACCGATCAGATTGCGGTATGATACGGAAAGCACGCGCGAGTGGCGGAATTGGTAGACGCGCTAGCTTCAGGTGCTAGTGTCCTTCGGGACGTGGAAGTTCAAGTCTTCTCTCGCGTACCAGTGTATGAACCGGCTTTATGGCCGGTTTTTGCATTGAAAAGACCCTCGGTGCAATGACCGAGGGTTGGGTAGCTATTCTGCGAGCTCTACGCCACAGTGCTTACAGAAGTTAGAGTGGCTTCCTTCGAGTACGTAACCATCCGCCGTGCCGGCTTCCGGTCGCTCGACGCTCTTGGCTTGACGAAACTTCTCGTGGCCGGCGCTGTTATGTAGACAAGGCCATCGTTCCGAGTCGAGCTCTTGAGGCAACGCCTCGTCGGGCTTACGTTGCATGCTTGTCCTTTCATTGTTGGTGTGCAAGCTTTTCTAGTATACCACTGACGGGCGTGCTCGTTTGCTATACTAAAAGCATGAAAAGAATAGGAATGGTAGCAAAGATTTTTATTGCCGGAGCGATAGTTTTGAGCATTGGGTTGCCTCAGAGCGTTTCGGCGGCAACAACCGCGCAAATTCGTGAAGCACAAACAATCATGACTAAATTTGGCTTACCAACTGGTCCGATTGATGGGCTAATGGGGCCGCAAACACAGCGTGGACTTTGTGCGTTTCGCTATATTTCGGGAATGACTGTCTCTCGCAGCGCAACACTCGACGGTACGCTACTTGGTAAGCTGCGGCAATACAATACAAATTATTCATCGCTTAAGCAAATTCCAGACCGCAAGACCTACAACGGCGAATATATGGTTGCGCAAAAAACTTGCCAGGTACTGTTCCACATCATGAACGGCAAATTCAACAAGGCAATGCCGATGTCTTCAGGTAATCCAGACGCAGGAATTGAAACGCCAAACAAACCACGCAATGCAGATCGTGACTATTTTATCCTTGGTAACACGCAGCGTGGTTGGCACTGCAGTACACAGTATCCTGAAAGTTGCCGTATCGAAACAGCTGGTCGGTTTGCTTCTATCTCGAACTACGGTAACATGTACAACATGCGCTGGATGAATGACGGCGGGCTGTATGTACATGGTTCGATGCGCGTACCAACGTATCCAGGCAGCGCAGGCTGTATCCGCGTAACACCAGCCGATTCAGATTGGATGTGGGACAATGTTGGCAATAATGGCTCGATTCGATTGTACGTTGAAGGTACGTATAGCTAAGTATTGAAAAGCCTCGACATATTGTCGAGGCTGCGCTCATCGTGGCGGGTTAGTAAGTTGAATATGGCATACACTGCACACCGTACCACCCCTCCCGTCTGAAGTCGATTTATGTTCAACTCCCGAAGTGTAGCAGAGGCAGCTATTGCATTTGCCTTTTTCGTTGCACATGATATGCTCCAATCTGAACGTAACAAATATTGTATCATAGGTAGCATGAACATACAGAAACCTATTGGCGTTGGTCCGCACCCAAAACCTTGGCCAACCAATGAGAGATACGACCCGGAACTTCTGGCAAATGGCGACCAGCGCAATGTTGAAGACAGATATCGCTACTGGAAAGTAGAGGCAATTAAAGCCGATCTGGCCGAGCATGCAACTGGCTTACATATAGCTATCGAAAACTGGCAACACGATTTAAATATTGGCACAATTGTACGTAATGCCAATGCGTTTGGCGCAGCAGCAGTGCACATTATTGGAAAGCGCCACTGGAATCGCCGCGGTGCTATGGTCACAGATCGTTACCTTGAAATTATTCATCATTCGACGGTTGAAGACTTTGTGAAATCAGTAGGCGACAGAGCGATCATTGGCATCGATAAACTGCCGGGTGCGGTGCCACTTGCTCAAACAAAACTACCAAAGAATACAGTGCTTGTATTTGGCGGTGAAGGGCCGGGTTTGAGCGCTGAAATGCAAGCGGTATGTCAATATATTGTCATGATTGAGCAGTTTGGCAGTACGCGTTCGGTGAATGTGGGTGTGGCTTCGGGTATTGCGATGTATGCGTGGCTGCAACAGCATAAACTGGGTATGATATAATAAATCTATGATCTATCAAACTACCCATCATTCACATCTATTGCCGGAGCAGGCCGGGTAGTTTTCTTTTTATGAAATACGAGCGTCGGTCTGATAGCCGGCGCTTTTTATATACGAATATTGCCAGTAAAAGAGAAAAGTGAGAAAATGATCACAGTGAAAACATTATCAAGTCAGCCCTACAAGGGCACGCGCGATTATTACCCGAAAGATAAGCGCGTACAAAATTACATATTTGCCTCGTGGAAACGTGTTGCTCAGAGGTTTGGTTACGAAGAATATGGCGCGCCGATGCTCGAACCACTCGAAGTTTATACAGCAAAATCCGGCCAAGAACTTGCCGGCGAGCAAACCTATACCTTTACGGATCGTGGTGACCGTACGGTCGCCATTCGGCCAGAAATGACCCCAAGTATTAGCCGCATGGTAGCCGCCAAGCGCCAAGAGATGGCATATCCGGCACGATTGTTTAGCATTGCCAATTTTATGCGGTATGAACGCCCGCAGCGTGGCCGGGAACGCGAGTTTTGGCAGCTCAATGTTGATATTTTTGGGGTTGATGGTGCTTTGCCGGAAGCCGAAATTATTACCATGGGTGCGCAGTTCCTGAAAGCGTTTGGCGCCACCGACGATATGTTTATTATTAAAATCAACAATCGCAAGGTAATTGATTTTATGATGCGAAATTACTTAGAGCTCGACATGGTACAGTCGCAGCTGATGATTAAGCTGTTTGACCGCAAGAACAAAATCAAACCTGAAGAGTTTCGCGACCAAGCAATCGATATCTTTGGCGACGAAAAAGCGCCTGAGGGTTTGAAAAAGATTGCAAAATTACTCAGCGCAAAAACAATGGCCGACTTGCCAGCTGAAATTCGCGAGAATGATGACTTGCAGGAAGTACACGAACTATTCGACCTACTAGCAAAAGCTGGCGTCAAAAACACACGTTTTGATATTACACTTATGCGCGGCCTCGATTACTACACCGGTACCGTGTTTGAATTCTTCGATACCGACCCCGAAAACAGTCGTTCGCTATACGGCGGCGGTCGTTACGACGGACTAGTGGGCTTGTTTGGTGCAGAGCCGCTTTCGGCTGTAGGTATGGCGCCAGGCCTTACTATGACCGAACTTTTCCTGACAACTCACAAGCTACTACCAAAACTTCCTTCAACAACTGAAGTGTATTTAGTTGTGCTTGGTAAAGCTTTAGAAGGTGCGATGCAGCTGGCGGCGCGGCTGCGCGAAGAAGGTGTGAATGTTGAACTTGATTTTACTGGCCGCAAACTCGACAAGCAGCTAAAAACGGCGGTCAAAAAAGATATTCCGTTCTTGGTATTTGTGGGTGAAGAAGAACTGGCTAGCGAGCTGTATCCGTTTAAAGATACCGCTACGAGTCAGGAGCAGAAGCTGAGCTTTGAGCGAATTGTTACCAATGTCAAAGATCGTCGGCATCGTGCCAAAGATGATCTTGACGAATTGTTTGAATAATATTGCATAGTTTGCAATAAAAATGCATAATATATTAGCGGTGGTGATTGCCACCGCTAATACCTGTACATGGGGGTGAAATGAACGATCAGATTCAGTCTGCTCAAGGCATCAACTGGTCATACGATTCTGCTGTCGGAATCATTACCATTTTGGATGCAACCGGCAGAGTGGTAGATCAGGGATGGTCAATCTGTGGCCGATTGGAGTCGGTGCAGCCGGACCCGTCAACCGATTTGATCAAGTTTATCGAGGCGCATGGTGAGATGCAACAAATTCCTTGCGACGCCATGACTGCTGTCCGGCTGTTTCTGGCCGGCACTTTGACACTCGATCACCTCGCTCAGCCAGAAAACGAGCGAAAGCGTACCATTGTATGCCGTGATGTAAAAATTGGACCGTATAAGCAGACGCTCGTGATCGTGCCGCCCACGAAGCCGTAGTGTCAACGCTCCTTGTGTTTGAAAGCGCAAGGAGCTATTTTTTATGCCACTCTTTTTCTTCCCTTTGTCATCTGTTATACTTGACCAAGTATGAAAACGAATGTAAAACACCTATCCGACACCAAGGTTGAACTTACTATTAGCCTTGGTAAAGACGAGCTAGAGGCGGCTGAGCAAGTTGCGCTCACGAAGCTCGCTAAAACTGTTAAAGCACCTGGTTTCCGTAAAGGAAAAGTACCAGCAAGTGTGGCTGTTAAGCACGTCGATCCAGAAACGCTAGCTCAGCAAACTCTCGAAGATGCGCTCTCTAAAGCTGTCGCCGAAAGCTTTTTGGCTGAAAAGCTGCAAGCTCTCGATCGCCCGGCGGTTGATATTAAAAAGTACGTACCTAAGCAAGAACTCGATTTTACCGCCGAGGCTGAAATCTTACCAACCGTTACATTGGGCGACTACAAAAAACTGAAAGTTGAAAAAAAGAAAGTCACAGTAGCCGAAAAAGAAATCGATGAGATTATTGACCGTATGCGCCAAGGCTTTGCTGAAAAGAAAGAAGTGAAGCGTGCTGCAAAAGATGGTGACAGCGTAAAGATCGACTTTGTTGGTAAAAAAGGTGACGTGCCTTTTGACGGCGGTACCGCGACCGACTATGAGCTCAAATTAGGCTCAAACACATTTATTCCTGGCTTTGAAGAAGGAATTGTGGGTAAGAAAATTGGTGAAACCTTTGATCTTGAATTGGAATTCCCAAAAGATTACCGCGTAGAAGACCTTGCAGGTGCGAAAGTCGTGTTTACGACGACGCTTAAAGCTGTTGAAGAAAGTGCACTTCCAGAGGTAAATGACGAATTTGCTGCTAAGGCTGGCCCATTCAAAACCGTTGCTGAGCTGCGCGAAGATATTAAGCGTGAGCTAACTGCGCAGAAAGAACGCGAAACAGTCGAACAGCAAAAAGACGACCTTGTGAAGCAGCTTGTTGAGGTAAGTACTGTTCCTGTGCCGGAAATTCTGTTGAAAGACCAAGCCGAATCAATCGAACGCGATATGACTCAGAATCTTGCCTACCAAGGTTTGAGCCTTGACCAATACCTGGAAGACAAAAAGCTCGACCGAGAAAAATGGCTCGAAACCGAAGTTAATGTTGCTGCGAAAAAGCGTGTGCAAGCAGGCCTAGCACTAGCTGAACTCAGCAAGATTGAAAAGATCGAAGCAACCACTAAAGAGCTCGACGAGCAAATTGAAGCGTATAAGCAGCAGTATGGCAATAGTCCTGAAATGGTCAAACAGTTTAGTACGCCAGAAGCTCGCCGCGATATTGCCAATCGCCTATTGACCGACAAAACGGTTCAGCGACTGCTTGAACTCAACACAAAATAGTCCGAGGAAAAGAGACTAATTTAAAAGCCCGCTTGTAAGTAAGCGGGCTTGTCTCGTTGTTGGTTACTCACCGAGGACGATATCACCGAGAGATGTGAACTTGATCAGGGGAACATTGATTGTAATGTATTCAAGACTTTCGGCATACAGCCGCACTTCGCCCTTCGTGATGGAGATCTGGTGAATCCCAGCGTTCTCTTCGCGTTGTACTGTCGATTGTGGTGTTGCATGAAACGTCAACCGTTTGACTTCGTAGCGTTGCCATGCCTGGTCGACGAGCGTATGACCGGTTGTTGATTCCAAGGTAAGTTGCTGTGCGTCGTCAAGTATGACACGAATATGCACCGTGTCAGGAATCCATTCTAGGGCCACGGCGAACTGGTCGAAGGTTTCTTGAGTAAAACAGGCTCCTGTGTCTGGTCGGATCTCTCGTGGGCGCGGAATTCGTGCATTGACATGAAGTCGCACGCTTCGCCCTGGGGTGGAGCCACGCAGAGCATCAGGCTCATTGTGTTGGTGTTTCATATCTACCTCTCAATCGTAGAGACTAGATGTATCATATATGTAGCTTGGGTTTTATGCAAATTGAAAGCCCGCCAAATTGCGGCGGGCCTGTGTGGCTACGAGAAAGGCGGGAAGGTAACATCACCCTCGGGCGTTACTTTAACGGCAACATCCTGTAGTGTGACATCAACCAGCTTCGGGCCTTTAAGCGTAACGATAGCGTGTTTGAACCGAAAGACCTCATGAACCAGCGATACCAGACCGTTTCTCGGCGAAAGAGAAACGACAAGCTCGCTTAGCTCGAGCCCTTCGGCTAGCTTGTCGAGATTAGGATGGCCTGTCGTCATATCGCCAAGCACGAACAAACGTCCGAAGCCAATATGCATCCCGCCACCCGACCGCAACAGGCGGGCCACGACGTCTCGACTATCACTAGCTTCGTTCCATTTACGATCAATGATCGCGGCAGTTGTGTCGCCTAGATCCCGAAAGTAAATAATCCTCGTGGACTGAGTGCCGGCTAGACAATTGACCTTCTGAGAAAGCGGGCTCATTGAGAAGCTCCAATCTGATCGGTTGCTTGGATATTATGTCACAATGTAAATAAAAAGAAAAGCCCGCTACGCATAGCGAGCTTCCTCTCTAGCTATAGCGCAACGGGAATAAGTTCGGAAAACTTAATAGTTCCATCGGCGTGCACTTCGGCTACTTGCCACTGCACTTCGCCAATTCGTTCTTTTTCAAGATGACCTGAAACCGTGTAGCCACCCAAGACAAGCTTATCGGGTGCGCTAAAGCTTGCTTCATGTGGGCGACCTTCTGTTGGAAGGAGAAGAATCTGCCGCACTTCCCGGCCAAAGCACTCCATATCTAGACTGTTATTGCCGGTTCCTTGTGTAAGGCCAATCTCCTGGCGACTTGCAAACTTAACGGAAACGGCAATAGTAAGGTTATATTGATCAACGAGAGACGCAAACTCAACAAAATCACCCCTTGAGCGCCATAGTCTTGCATGGATGTCCACGGTATACCTTTTTGCATAGTTACCAAGGTGATCACGTACCGAAATATGTACTGTCCGGCTACATCCACGGTCGGTCAAAATGTTGCGCCACGGCGTGTCATTCACGTTGCAACCTTCCTATTCTTGGGTCTTTTTTAGTATAGAGTAGATTTCGAAAAAGAAAAGCGCCCTGACTGCCAAGTGATGCGAGTCAGGGCGTTGTTAAGTAGGGATTAGCTACTTTACCATGCGATTTGACTATTTGCGTAGAAGGTTACTCTCTGGTCGGAAACGATCGCGATTTCTTGGCCGGCCTCGTTAAACGCCGAAACCGTCGCTTTCGGACAGAGGATGGTCTTTCCCTTGAGAGCCATACCATCCGGTACCGTTGGAGTAATGAACAGTGACTGCACAAGCGGCCCATAGGAAGACCGCCTGACGCTTTTGTCGAGCTCTTCGATCCCGATAGGGTTCGTACGCACATCGTACGCCTCAGTGCGATAGACGTTAATGCCGGCGCCTCCTGGGTTGGCAGCGAGAAGCTTGAGCACATCGAAAAGCTGATCTTCGTGCAGAGGCCTTTTGGCGCTCGGTTCCGCGTACTTTTCTCCGTCAGGACTCCGTACGATAACGGTTCGCTGCGGACTATTACTGAGCCAAGGATTCACTCAGTTCTCCAATCTACTTCGTATGGAACTATGTTAGCATAACATGAAAGTGCCCCGCCTAGAAGACGGGGCGACCCTAGCGGGTTAATTAGAGAAATCGAATCTTGGGTAGATCAGCCCGCCGCACGTGATAGCGACAGCAGCCTGAAGGTCGATACCAATGCCGATACCGATCTCGCCAACTCCCTTATCCGTGCCAACACGCACACAGAGCTTTGATGCAATGACTTCCTTGGCTGTCTCGTCGAAGCTTAGTTCCGTATCTTTGTATGGACTTAGATCAACTCGGCTGAACGTGCGGCCAAGCAGGTGTCCATCGAGGTTTTGCCAACCCGTTTTTGCGAATCTGTCATTGGCAAAGTTGACGATTCTCGGGTGGTAACGAATCACGAGGGCAAGTGCTGGGGCTCCGCTCCTGACCTGCTGACGCGCCTGGGTGAAGCCGTTCTTGAGCTCTTCGAAGTTGAAGAGGTTGGGCGCCTTGGCTGTCTGGGGAATCTGGATAGTCGATACCATAGCACCGGTGCCGATCGTGACACTTCGCCGAGCATGGCTGCCTGCGAGAATGTTTTCCAAAGCGAGATTGTCCATATACTCTCCTTGTGTGTAGGTGCGGACATTCTTATTATACCTCAAGACGAGCTTCGAACTCAACGGTTTATTGGCACTCACTTGCATAGAGTGCTAGCCGTGCGCTATACTAAAGCTATGAAACCACACGATTATCTTGTTCCTACAGTTGTCGAACGGACTCACGAGGGCGAGCGGGCGTTTGATATTTATTCTCGGCTTTTGAATGAGCGAATTATTTTCCTAGGTGAAGACGTGAACGAGCATACTGCCAACCTTGTGGTGGCTCAGCTGCTTCACTTGGCCTACGAAGACAGTAAAAAAGATATCAAGCTCTATATTAATAGCCCTGGTGGCAGCGTGTACGACGGCCTGGCTATTTACGACACGATCCAGTATATTAAGCCGGATGTTATGACGATCGGTATTGGCTTGCAGGCGAGTATGGGGTCGTTTCTCCTCAGTAGTGGTACCAAAGGCAAGCGATTCGCGCTGCCAAACAGCCGTATTATGATGCACCAGCCAAGTAGTGGCACGCAGGGCAAAGTGACCGACCAAGAAATTAGCCTACGCGAAAGTATTTATATTAAGCAGCGCCTCAACGAGATTTTGGCGAAAAACACCGGTCAAAAGACGAGTAAGATCGAAAAAGATGCCGACCGCGACTTCTGGATGAGTGCCCAGGAAGCGAAAGATTACGGCTTGATTGACGAAGTAATCGAAAAAGCCTAAAAACCCTTGACTCTGGGCTATAAATCAGGCACAATGTACTCTAAGAAGTAGTGTACCGTGGTTTCGTATGTCTTGATGTCGAGTGGCAACGATGTCAAGAAGACCACAGGTAGGGAATCTTCGGCGCCGATCACCCTACAAATCTAATACATCAAGGAGTATATCCGTGGCGAAATCACCAGCAGGCACGCAGCGTGTGTTCTTTACGAACAACGACAATCTGCCACTGCCAAACCTGATTGCGCACCAAGAGGACTCGTGGCGAGAATTCGTCGAGACGGGCTTGGGCGAAATATTTGCAGAAATTAATCCTATCAAGGACTACACCGAGCAAAAGCTCGAACTGCGGTTCAATAAGTACGCATTCCAAGAACCAAAAATTAGCGAACAGGACGCCAAGGAAAACAACCTTACCTTTGACGCGCCTTTGCATGCAACTGTTGAACTCACCAACAAAGTGACTGGTGAAGTTAAGGAGCAAGAAATCTACCTGGGTGATTACCCATGGATGACCGAGCGCGGAACGTTTATTATTAACGGTACCGAACGCGTGGTTGTTTCGCAGCTTATCCGTAGCGCGGGTGTGTTCTTTACTGCCGACGCTGCAGCTGGCCGCAATTACTACGGTGCCAAGATGATTCCTGGCCGTGGTGCATGGTTGGAATTCGAAACCGCCTCAAACGGTACTATTTACGTAAAGATTGACCGCCGCCGTAAATTGCCTGTCACAACACTGTTGCGAGCACTTGGCTACACCAAATCAAGTGAAATCAAAGCTCTCTTTGAAGACATTGATACTGGCGACGTGAAATATGTTGATGCCACCCTTGAAAAAGACGCCGCTCGTGGCACCAACGAAGCCTTGATTGAAGTTTACCGCCGCTTGCGTCCAGGCGACCTTGCCACTGTCGACAACGCACGCAGCATGATTGAACGCATGTTCTTCGACTTCAAACGCTTTGACTACAGCCGAGTTGGCCGCTACAAACTGAACCAACGCCTCGGCTTGGATGTCGCCAACACTACCGAAAACCGCGTGTTCCAAGTGAGTGACCTCGTTGCTGTGATCCGCGAAATCATTCGCCTTAACAACACTCAAGAAGCCGCCGACGATATTGACGCGCTTTCAAACCGCCGTGTCAAACTGGTTGGTGAATTAGTTGCTCGTCAGTTCCGTGTTGGTATGCTCCGTATGCAGCGCAATGCTATGGACCGCATGAGCATGAGTGATATCGAAGCCGTGACTCCTGGTCAGCTCATCAACGCTCGCCCGGTTGTCGCTGCCGTTCGCGAATTCTTCGCAAGCAGCCAGCTATCACAGCTGATGGACGAAGTAAACCCACTCTCAGAACTCTCACACAAACGCCGCCTCAGCAGCATGGGTCCTGGTGGTCTGAGCCGTGAGCGCGCTGGTTTTGACGTGCGTGACGCGCACCCAACTCACTATGGTCGTATCTGTTCAGTCGAGACTCCAGAAGGTGCCAACATTGGTCTGGTGCTCAACCTTGCCACTTACGCCCGCGTAAACGAGTACGGTTTTGTTGAAACTCCTTACCACAAGGTTGTCGACGGCAAAGTCACCGACGAAGTTGTCTACCTCGACGCATCGCAGGAACTGACCGAAGTTATCGCCGATGCTGGTGCAAAACTAAACGACGACGGCAGCTTTGCCGAAGAACGTGTGAGCGCCCGTAACAACCTCAACCCAGAGGAAGTGGACGTTTCAGAGGTAACCTACATGGACTCTGCCTACAAGCAAATCCTTGGGTCAACCGCAGCACTCGTGCCATTTATCGAGAAAAACCGTGTGGACCGATCTTTGACTGGTTCGAACATGCAGAAACAGGCTGTACCACTTTTGACCCCTGAAGCCGCAACTGTAGGTACTGGTATTGAAGCCGAAGTGGCTCGCAACACCAGTCAACTGATTGTTGCCGAAGGTGCCGGCGAAGTTGTTCGTGCCGATGGTAAAGAAGTGCACGTAAAGTACAAAGACGGCGTGAAAGTTTACGAACTGATCCACTTTGCGAAAAGCAACGACGACCGCTCTATCAACCAAAAAACCCGCGTTATGCGCGGCGACAAGGTGAAAAAGGGTGACATTCTGATTGAAGGTGCCTCAATTGCCGACGGTGAACTGGCGCTTGGCCGCGACCTTACCGTAGCCTTTATGCCATGGGGTGGTTACAACATGGACGACGCGATCGTACTTTCAGACCGTTTGGTTAAAGACGACGCACTGACCAGCATTAACATCAAGGACTACACTGTTGAAGTCCGCGAAACCAAACTTGGTCCAGAAATCGTGACCCGTGACATTCCAAACGTATCTGAAGATAGCCTTCGTCACTTAAACGAAGACGGTATTGTCGAAGTTGGTTCTGAGGTAAAGGCTGGCGATGTGCTGGTCGGTAAAATTACACCAAAGGGTGAGCAAGAGCTCAGCTCTGAAGAACGCCTACTGCGCGCTATCTTCGGTGAAAAAGCTAAAGACGTCCGTGATACTTCACAGCGCATGAACAACGCTGGCGGTGGTAAAGTGGTTGGCGTCAAGGTGTTCAGCCGGGAAAACGGCCACGAACTCAAAGCTGGTGTGCTTATGCAAATTCAGATCTTTGTGGCACAACTACGCAAGATTAGCGTTGGTGACAAGCTGGCTGGTCGTCACGGTAACAAAGGTGTTGTTGCGAAGATTCTTGCAGCAGAAGATATGCCATTTATGGAAGACGGTACTCCTGTTGACGTGGTCTTGAACCCACTCGGTGTGCCAAGTCGTATGAACATTGGTCAGCTATTTGAAACCCACCTGGGTATGGCTGCCCGTGCCCTTGGCTATAAAGTTGCAACCCCACCATTTAACGGGGTGACTGACGAAATGATCAGTAACGAGCTTGAAAAAGCCGGCTATGCCCGCGACGGCAAGAGTCAGCTGTTCGACGGCCGAACTGGTGAACCATTCGAAGAACGCACCACTGTTGGTGTGATGCATATCATCAAACTTCACCACATGGTATCCGACAAGATCCACGCCCGAAGCACTGGCCCTTACACCATGGTGACCCAACAGCCACTCGGTGGTAAGGCGCAAAACGGTGGTCAGCGCTTTGGTGAAATGGAGGTGTGGGCGCTCGAAGCATATGGCGCTGCTACTACTTTGCAGGAAATGCTTACCATTAAGTCCGACGACGTCTATGGTCGTGCGAAGGCCTACGAGTCAATCATCAAAGACGAACCAATCGTTGGTCCAAAGCTTCCAGAAAGCTTCAACGTGCTCGTAAAAGAACTGCAAGGTCTTGGTCTACGCGTTGATCTGATCGACGAAACTGAAGATATCGTTGATGCAGAACATATTATTGCAAGCAGCGGCCCAGCCGACAAAACCACGCCAATGGTAGTGGACGAAAATGAAGAGACTGTTCTTGACGAGGCTGACGATCTTGGCGAACTCGAAGAAGGAATCAGCATTCAGGACATTGATGAAATAGAAGGGAAGGAGGCGTAATATGAGCCGAGTTGTAAACACTGGCGGCCTGACAGACTTTGACGCGGTTCGCTTGGCTGTTGCCAGCCCCGACGACATTCTAAAATGGAGTCACGGTGAAGTCACAAAGCCTGAAACAATCAACTACCGAACACAAAAACCAGAACGCGACGGTTTGTTCTGTGAACGAATTTTCGGACCAGTCCGAGACATCAACCCACACGATAGCAAACTAAAAGGTGTTCGTTCTCGCGAAGCTGCCGTTGATAAAAACGGTGAGCTGGTGACAAAATCAATCGTTCGTCGTGAACGAATGGGTCATATTCAGCTGGCTGCTCCTGTGGCACACATCTGGTTTATGCGCGGTACCCCGAGTGCAATGAGTTTGCTACTTGGTATTACTGTCCGTAACCTCGAAAAAATCGCTTACTTCGCTACTTACGTTATTTTGAAGGCAGACGAAGAAAAGCGCGACCAAATGTTGGCTGATCTTGAAGCCGAAACTGAAGCTGGCCGTGCAGCGATTAAAATTCGCTATGAACGTGAAGCTGGTGCAGACGGTGCCGATGTAAAAGCTTTGGCTGAACAGCAATCACGTGAAGTTGAAGAGTTGAACGACCAGTACATGGTGAAGAAAGCTCAGCTCGAAAGCCTTGTAAAAGGTGCTTTGCTCAACGAAACCGACTACCGCAACTTGCCAGAAGAATACGAAGAATTGGTAGAAGTTGGCATGGGTGGTACGGCAATTAAGGCACTTCTCGACGAAATCGACCTGCCAACCCTTATTGCTGAACTAACCGAAGAAGTTGAAAGCGCTAAAGGTCAGCGCGAAAAGAAACTCCTTAAGCGCTTGAAGGTACTTGAAGGTATGCAGGCTGCTGGCATTAAGCCAAATAGCTTAGCTTTGACCGTACTGCCTGTCATTCCTCCAGATCTTCGCCCAATGGTGCAACTGACCGGTGGCCGTTTTGCAACCAGCGATCTTAACGACCTTTACCGTCGTGTGATCAACCGTAACAACCGTTTGAAGAAACTGATTGAGCTCAACGCTCCAGAAGTGATTCGTCGCAACGAAATGCGTATGCTTCAAGAGGCCGTTGATGCTTTGATCGACAACAGCGCTGCTCGTGGTGGCCGTGCGGTTAACGCAACCGGCGGTCGTCGTCGCCTGAAGTCAATCAGCGATATGCTGAAAGGTAAGCAAGGCCGTTTCCGTCAGAACCTCCTTGGTAAGCGTGTTGACTACTCTGGCCGTTCAGTTATTGTGGTTGGTCCAAAACTCAAGATTAACCAGTGTGGTTTGCCAAAGCAAATGGCACTCGAACTGTTTAAACCATTCGTTATTAGCTGGCTGATCCGCGGCGAACACGCACACAACATTCGCTCTGCTACCCGTTTGATCGAAATGGGTGACGCCGTAGTATGGGATGCACTCGATGCCGTGATCGAAGGCAAATACGTACTCTTGAACCGTGCACCATCACTTCACCGCCTCTCAATCCAGGCATTTATGCCGGTACTCGTTGAAGGTAAAGCAATCCAGCTGCACCCATTGGTTGCGAATGGATTTAACGCCGACTACGACGGTGACCAGATGGCTGTTCACTTGCCACTTTCAAAAGAGGCACAGCGTGAGGCTCGTGAACTCATGAGCGCTACAAACAACCTGCTGAAACCTGCCGATGGTGCGCCTGTGCTTAATATCGGTCAGGACGTCGTGCTGGGTAACTATTACCTTACCTACGACAAACCAGGCGCACAGAGCAACGAAGTCAAGCCGTACGCTTCTGTTTACGAAGCTGAAATGGCTTACGACAATGGTGATTTGCAGCTACAAACGCCTATTCGTGTATTCGCGAAGGGTGAAATTCGCAACACCACGCTTGGCCGCGTTTTCTTCAACGAAATCCTGCCAATTGACTTCCCGTACGACAACTCTGTTCAAAGTAAAAAACAGCTGAAAAAAGTTTTGGCCAAAATCTTTAACCGCTACGGTGCCGAAGAAACAGCAAAGACTGCCGACCGCATGAAAGGCCTTGCCTTCCGATTTGCAACAACCGCTGCTGTATCAACAGGTAAAGACGACTACTTGCACTTCGAAGAAATCAGCGAATTCGTGGCTGAAGGTGACGCAAAAACTGCGCTCATCTCTGAACAATTCGACCAAGGGTTGATTACCGACGAAGAACGCTACAGTCTTACCGTTGCTGCGTGGCGAAACGTTGACCGCCAAGTCACTGAGTTCTTGCAGTCGCAGCTAGCCGACATGGATACCAGTATCAGCGTGATGGTGAACAGTGGTGCTCGTGGTGATATTTCGAACGTGAAACTTGCCAGCGCTATGGTGGGAATCATGGTGGACGCCACCAACCGCGAAATTGAGCTGCCTATCCGTTCAAGCTACAAACATGGTCTGAGTTCACTTGAATCGTTCGTGGCCACCCGTGGTGCGCGCAAAGGTTTGATCGACACCGCCCTCAAGACTGCCGACTCTGGTTACCTAACTCGTCGTTTGGTCGACGTGAGCCAAGACGTCTTTACTGTTGCTGACGAAGCTGGTGACGACAAAGGCTTTACGATCTTCCGCTCTGAGTCTGATCTGACTATGATCGAATTTGGTAACCGTTTGTACGGTCGCTACACTGCCGAAGATATTCCTGGGCACATTGGTAAAGACCAGCTGATCACCCGCGAAATTGCCGACGCTATTGAAGCCGACGCAGAGGTGAAAGAAGTAAAGATCCAAAGTGTTCTTTCAACTAACAACCTTCACGGTATTCCACAGCGCAGTTACGGTATTGATATGGCAACCGGCCACTTGGTTGACAAAGCGCAGCCAGTTGGTGTGATTGCTGCACAATCAGTCGGTGAACCTGGTACGCAGCTAACGCTTCGAACCTTCCACGCCGGTGGTGTGGCTGGTGGTGACATCACCCAAGGTCTGCCTCGTGTAGAAGAGCTGTTTGAGGCTCGTACACCAAAGGGTCAGGCATACATGAGTGAAGTTGCCGGTACGGTAGACGTTTGGGAAGACGGCAAAAAGTACATTGTCCAGGTTACCCAAGACGCTGGTCGCACTGAGCGATTGCCACTTGAAGGCCGCACGGTTATGATTAAGGCTGGTAGCGATGTCAAAGCCGGTGATGTGCTGGCAACTGGTGAAAACCAAACCAACCCAATGGTTGCGCCATTTGATGGTGTGGTAGAAGTTGCTGAACAAAGCCTGGTGATCGCCGCCAACGCTTCAGCACCTGTTCGCTACGAAATCCCAGGTTCAACCCAGTTAATGGTACGAGCTGGCGATCACGTAGAACCAGGCGACCGCCTAACGATCGGTTCACTTAACCTTCACGACCTCATGCGCCTCAAGGGAACCGAGGCGACTCAGCGCTACATTATCAACGAAGTGCTTCGTATTTACGCTGCCCAGGGGCAAGACGTAGCCGACAAGCACCTCGAGATTATCGTGCGCCAAATGTTTAGCCGTGTTCAGGTTGAAGACCCAGGTGACAGTGAATTCGTGATGGGCGATATCATCTCGAAAACTGCTGTGGTAGACGCTAACGCTGCGCTTGTGGCCGAAGGCAAAGAACCTGCACAGTACACCCAGTTGCTGCTTGGTATTACCAAGGTGTCAATCTGGAGCGACAGCTGGCTTTCTGCTGCGTCATTCCAAGACACGACTCGTGTGTTGATCAACGCTGCCGTAAGTGGTCGCGCCGACCGCCTAAAGGGCTTGAAAGAAAACGTTATCATCGGTCGCAAGATTCCTGTGGGGACTGGCGTCGAAGACGAAGACACTCAAGCAAGCATTGAAAGTGAGATTGCTGAAGACGCAGTGCTCGCTGCTTAAAGCCTCTCTTCTCAAGAAACCACTCCTGTATAGCACAGGGGTGGTTTTGGTTGCAGACATGTGTAGATAGTGTGTATTATACTAGTCTATTGCTTTTTTATCAAACTTATGCTATTATGAAAGGTAGTGGCCATCCCGGGTCACCGAACCTAAGGAGTATCCAATGACGATTGCCGCTGACCCCGCCGTCCGCAAGCCCAGCAAGAAGCGCGGGATCCTGCGAGACGGATCAACCGGCAACTTCGACATCATCACCGTCCGGGTGAATGGCAAGAAGATCGACATCACGCCCACCGATTGGAACGAGATGCTTCGTAGCCGCCCCTCTCTGGCGCAGATGATGCACGCCGACAAGCCGCTCCTGCGTCACCGCAGGCAGTCGCTCATCGGCCGCATCTTCAGCGCGATCCACTCCTTCTTCAACTAGCCCGCCACGAAAGAGCAGTTTAGGACTTCGTCTTAAAACACCGCCTTCTGGCGGGCTCTTTCATTACTTGAAAACCTGAGACATATCTGCTATACTACCAGTTGAGTTTCCTCCTTTGGATTGCACGGTGAAAAGAATGTGTACGCACCGAACAAAGCCAAAGGGTATGACAGCGAAAAGGAGTGCTGAATCCTGATCGCAAATTCCCATAAGAAAACTAAGGAGTTTTAATGCCAACAATTAACCAACTTGTGCGAAAACCTCGCAAAAGTGCTGTAAAGAAGTCAAAATCACCAGCACTTGGGCGAATTCATAACGCACTCAAAACCCGTTATTACGACCAAGACGCACCCCTTAAGCGTGGTGTGTGTATTAAGGTAACCACCAAAACCCCGAAAAAGCCAAACTCTGCGCTTCGTAAAGTTGCTCGTGTTCGTCTTACCAACGGTCACGAAGTTTGGGCATACATTGGTGGTGAAGGCCACAACCTCCAGGAACACGCTGTTGTGCTGGTTCGCGGTGGTCGTGTGCCAGACCTTCCAGGTGTGCGCTACCACATTGTTCGTGGTGCACTCGACCTTCAGGGTGTTGCAAAACGTCAACAAGGCCGTAGCAAATACGGTGCTAAAAAGGAAGGTAAGTAGTTATGCCTCGTAAAGTAACCAAAAAACTACAACGCGAACTCAAACCAGACCGCAAGTACCAAAGCGTACTCGTACAGCGTTTGATTAATAAATCAATGCTCGACGGCAAAAAGCTTGTTGCTGAACGTGCTGTCTACAGCGCACTCGAGCAAGCTGCTAAAAAGCTAGACAGCGAAGATCCACTGGCGGTATTTGAAAAGGCTCTGAAAAACATCTCACCAAACTTCGAGGTAAAATCTCGCCGTGTTGGTGGTGCAAACTACCAGATTCCTTTCCCAGTAGCTGGTCACCGCCAGATGCACTACGCGTTTAGCTGGCTCGTGCAGTCTGCACGTGCTCGGAGTGGTATGCCATATGCACAGCGTCTTGCGCTTGAAATCGTAGATGCTTATAACGAAGCAGGTAGCGCCTTCAAGAAAAAAGAAGACACCCACAAGATGGCCGAAGCCAACCGTGCATTTGCACACTTTGCTCGCAGCTAATTCTAGTAAATATTACTACGCTAAATACCCCTGTTTTCGGGGGTATTTTTTGTTTTCATGGATCCAAAAGGAGACGGCCCGGCTCCAGATCTTCCGAAAAGAGAGCCTAAGAAGCCGAATGATAAATAGTCTCGAGGATAATCGTACCGCTCTTGGCGCCTCTATGTTGTAGGGCGTCTTTCAATGAATACGTGACAAATAACCAATTCTCTGCTACAATATACCCTAAGTGCCTCTTTTTGATGGCTAAAAATATCGTTAACGAACATAATTAAAGGAAACACCTCAATGGCTCAACAAAACGTCCCGCTCAAGGACTACCGCAATATTGGTATTATCGCGCATATCGACGCGGGAAAAACCACCACCACCGAAGGTATTTTGTACCGTACTGGCATCAATCACAAAATTGGTGAGGTTCGTGGCGACGGCGACGGTGCCACCACCGACTGGATGGCTCAGGAAAAAGAGCGCGGTATTACTATTACCTCTGCTGCGGTAACCTGTTTCTGGAAAGGTCACAAGATCAACATCATCGACACCCCCGGTCACATCGACTTTACGGCCGAGGTTGAACGTTCACTGCGCGTGCTTGACGGTGCGGTAACTGTTTTCGACGGTAAAATGGGTGTTGAAGCTCAATCTGAAACCGTATGGCGCCAGGCCAATAAATATGGTGTGCCACGAATTTGTTTCATCAACAAGATCAACCAGACTGGTGGTGACTTCTACAAATCTCTCGAATCTATTCACAACCGTTTGAGCAAGCACGCACTGCCGGTTCATCTGCCAATTGGGTTTGAAAAAGACATCAACGGCGTTGTTGACTTGATCGAAATGAAGGGCTACACCTACACCGACTACACCGACAAAGCTTTGGTTGAAGGTGAAATTCCAGCTGACATGGTTGAAAAAGCCAAGCACGCTCGCAGCTTGTTGGTTGAAGCTGCCGTTGAAGCTGATGACGAACTGATGATGCGTTTCCTCGACGAAGGTGAAGAATCTATTTCTACCGAAGAACTAAAGGCCGCCCTCCGCAAGCGCGTACTCGCTGGTGACTTCTTCTTGGTGACTGGTGGTGATGGCCGCGGTGTGATTGTTGAGAAACTCCTCGATCTCATGACCGACTTCCTGCCAAGTCCGCTTGATATCGACGCTATTTGGGGTACAAACCCTAAGACCGGCGACGAAATCAGCCGTAAACCAGACGATAAAGAGCCTATGGCCGCACTTGCATTTAAGATCGCCGCCGACCCATTTGTGGGTAAGCTGATCTTTGTTCGTGTGTACTCTGGCGTATTGAGCGCTGGTAGCTACGTTTTAAACACTACGACTGGTGAAAAAGAACGCATCGGCCGTATCGTTCGTATGCATGCCGACAAACGTGAAGACATCGACAAAGTTGGCGCAGGCGACATCGCTGCCGTAGTAGGTCTCAAGAACACCTTTACGGGTAACACGCTGGCTGATATGGCACACCCAATCGCCCTGGAATCAATCGAATTCCCAGACCCACCAGTATCAATCGCGGTTGAGCCAAAAACCAAGGCCGACCAAGAAAAAATGGGTATCGCCCTGCAGCGCCTGGCCGAAGAAGACCCAACCTTCCGCGTTCACACCGACGAAGAAACCGGCCAGACCATTATGTCTGGAATGGGTGAGCTACACCTCGACATTTTGATCGACCGCATGAAGCGTGAATTCAACGTTGAGGCAAACATTGGTGAGCCACAGGTTGCTTTCCGTGAGTCAATCAAGGGTACCTCTGCTGTGCAGGGTAAGCACGCCAAGCAGTCTGGTGGTCGTGGTCAGTATGGTGATGTTTGGATCCGCTTTGAACCAAACGAACCAGGCAAAGGTTTTGAATTCTTCGACGAAATTAAAGGTGGTGTGGTTCCTCAGGAATACCGCAAGCCGGTTGAACAGGGTGTCAAAGAAACCCTTGATGGTGGTGTGATCGCCGGCTACCCAGTAGTTGATGTCAAGGCAACGCTGTACGACGGTAGTTACCACGATGTTGACTCAAGCGAACTGGCCTTTAAATTGGCTGGTAGCCTCGCAACTCGCGAAGGTGTAAAGCAAGCGAACCCAATCCTTCTTGAACCTGTCATGAAAGTAGAAGTTACCACCCCTGAAGAGTTCATGGGCGACATCATCGGCGACCTCAACTCTCGCCGTGGCCGCATTGAATCGATGGAAGACCTAATGGGCGGTGCCAAGTTAGTACGTGCAATCGTGCCACTGGCCAGCATGTTCGGCTACACCGGTGACATCCGCAGCATGAGCCAAGGCCGTGCCGCAAGCACCATGGAGCTGGCGCAGTACGAAGAGGTACCACCAAACGTGGCGCAGGAAATCATCGAAAAACGCGCAAAGTAAAGATGAATACTCGAAAACAGCACATCTCCCAGGTGTGCTGTTTTACTTAGCGCTGTATTTCTAAAGTATTGATTGCATCAACGATCGCCCCACTATGGCGACTATCGGCAAACGCACTAAGGTGAGTCGCCGGTATTTCTCTGTGGCCACCCCAATAGCCCGTACTTGCGTTCAGTCTCGCAGCTACTTCAGGCGGAGGAATAAGCCTGTCGCGCGCTCCCGTTATCGTCATTGTTGGGATGGTTTGAGAAGTTGCGATCATAGCATTGGTAGTATCTACTGACAATGTGCGATCCACCTCATCAAAAGCGAGTATCGGGCGATAAAAACGCTGTATAATATGACCTGCCACGCGAGCAGACATTCTGGCGCTCTCCCAGGAGTTGAGACATGGACGTGATACCTCTGAAATCAGCCGCTTGTACCGTTCATTGCGGGAAGTATGAGGAAGTTCACTTACGCCTATAGGTGTGACGCCAACGAAACCCGCTACGAGTTCATCGTCTGTTAGTCGTGCAGAAGTGTCAGCCCACGCGACAACCCCGCGAGAGTGAGCCAATACGAGTACTTGCCGCCCTATACTTCGTACAACTCTATCGAAGATTTCTGCTCGGTAGGAGTCGGCGTATGAGCCACTGCCCACATAAGGCTCTTCGTACGTACTGACTCGCGGGCTTCCCGCATCGATAAGACGCTGGGCGAACGAATGAGCAAGAGTTCCACCAACGAAGCCATTTATTACGACTACGTGCGAATCTGCAACCTTCAAATCAGAGGCATCCTGCGTTACTACGGGAATATCATGACCTGCGTCATGAATGGTACGAATATTCATTAACGTATATAACAACCTGTAGAATTTTTTGTCAAGAAATGTAGACTAGAGGATGACAAGCGGTATTTTTACTGAATCTCTTTACGAATCCTTGTAAAACCTGTATAATCAACCTATACGTCGCGTAGTATTAATTGCTAATGCTGCTCGAGTGAAATTAAATTAATAGGAGATAAAATCCCAAATGGCAGATTTTGATCGAACCAAGCCTCACGTCAACGTTGGTACCATGGGTCACGTTGACCACGGTAAAACAACTTTGACTGCTGCAATTACTGCAGTGCTCGCTAAAAAACTTCCAAGCGACGTTAACAAAAAAGTTGACTACGCACAAATCGACAACGCACCTGAAGAGCGTCAGCGTGGTATTACCATCGCTTCAAGCCACCAGGAATACGAGTCAGAAAAGCGTCACTACGCTCACGTTGACATGCCTGGTCACGCCGACTACGTAAAGAACATGATCACCGGTGCTGCTCAGATCGACGGTGCTATCTTGGTGGTTGCTGCAAACGACGGTCCGTTGCCACAAACTCGTGAACACGTACTGCTTGCTCACCAGGTGAACGTACCTAAGATCGTTGTTTTCTTGAACAAGATGGACCTCGCTGACCCAGAGTTGGTTGAGTTGGTTGAAATGGACGTTCGTGAACTGTTGACCAAGAACGGTTACGACGGCGACAACGCTCCAATTATCAAGGGTTCTGCTACCAAAGCCCTCGAAGGCGACGAAGCTTCAGAAGCTGCAATCATGGAATTGGTTGACGCTCTGGATAACTACATCGAAGAACCAGCTCGCGACCTCGACAAGCCATTCTTGATGCCTGTAGAAGACGTCTTCTCAATCAAGGGTCGTGGTACCGTTGCTACCGGTCGTATCGAACAGGGTATTGTAAAATTGAACGACGAAGTTGAAATCGTTGGCTTGAAAGATTCACAGAAATCAGTTGTAACTGGTATCGAAGCTTTCAAGAAAAACCTTGACCAAGGTCAGGCAGGTGACAACGCCGGTCTGTTGCTTCGTGGTATTGAACGCGAACAAGTTGAACGCGGTCAGGTGATTGCAAAACCTGGTTCAATCACCCCTCACACTGAATTCGAAGCAGAAGTCTACATCTTGAAGAAAGAAGAAGGCGGACGCCACACACCATTCAGCAAGGGTTACAAGCCACAGTTCTACTTCCGTACAACTGACGTTACTGGTGAAGTTGAACTTCCAGCTGACAAAGAAATGGTTATGCCTGGTGACACTATTACCTTCAAGGTAAAACTGCTCGCTCCAATTGCCATGGAACAAGGTTTGAACTTCGCTATCCGCGAAGGTGGCCGTACCGTTGGTGCTGGTGTGGTAACCAAGATTACCAAATAGTCAAAACTAAGACTACGATTTTAGAGACCCCGGCAAAGGGGTCTCTTTCGTGGGGAGAACTATATGTATCATTTTCGCTCGACACGTCGAACGTATGACAAATTGAACCAACAAGATAAGCGAAGTACTGCTGATTGTGCATTTCCTTTGTGTGGTGGTGACACATCTCAACCGATTACTGAAGAAAACGAGACAATGTATGTGGTTAAAAACCGCATCACGTATGATATTTTTGAAGGCAGGCGTGTACTTGACCATAAGATGGTTATTCCAAAACGACACGTAGAATCGCTAGCAGATTTCACTCAGCAAGAAAAAATCGACCACATGGAGATGATCGGTAACTACGAGAAACAGGGCTATAATATCTATGCACGTGGCGCGGACAGTGTCACAAGATCTGTAAAGCACCAGCATACTCACTTGATCAAGACTTCACACAAACTGCCAAAGGGAACGCTTTATATAAGAAAACCCTATTTCCTCGTGCATATTTAATGCTCTAAACGTATAGAGAGGGGTGTGTACATGCTTGTATACGATACGTTTTCTTGGTATAATACTCGTTGACAATATAAATTTATCTTTGAGAACTTGTCTGGTAGCCACTCCAGCTCAAGGTTACGAAGATAGTACATAGGAGAACTCCTCATGGCAGAAGCCAAAACAGAACAAGGTTTGCGAATTCGCATTCGCTTAAAAGCCTACGATCACAAGGTGATCGACCAATCAGCAAAACAAATTATCGACACAGCACTGCGCACCGGTGCGAGTATTGCCGGCCCCGTACCACTGCCTACTCGCCGTAGTAGCTTTACAGTTGTAAAATCACCTCATGTTTACAAAACTGGTGGTGAAACGTACGAAATGCGTATTCATAAGCGTTTGATCGATATTACTAACGCAACACCAAAGACTATCGACAACCTGCAAAACCTCAGCCTGCCTGCTGGTGTTGACGCAGAAATTCGCATGTAAAAAGGACTCTTTGAAAAAAGAAAGGCCCCGCTAGGATCGCTAGCGGGGTGTCCTTTTTAAGAAAGCGTCGTTACCTAGGCGCGGGAGTACCACGCGCTTAGAACGAAATCGACTCGGCGGGGGTGTCGTCGCGTTGTCTGACTCGTGCCAGCATGTAGTGGCCTGTGACAGCCTTCCGCAGATAGCGAGCTCTCCGGGGTGTCATGGGGCGCTTCGCCCATCGCTTATCTACAGCCGTTGGCTGCGTCTCGATTGTACCCGTTTCTGCCAAGGAGTAATTACAGCGCACTCCTTGATCGGTCACGGTAAGCACATAATGCTTTTCAAGCGACCCATTCCAGTCGATACGCGCAATAACGACAGTATCGGCTGACTGCCGCTGGAACAGCAACTGCTTCGTGCCGGGGTCGGACCCTGGCTTATCTTGAGGTCGAGCGAGACTATAGCCCTGCTCGAGATGGTTCGTTACTTCGATGTAGATATCGTGGAATGCTTTGCGGATTGAACGCAGCCAGAGCGACCGGCCAATCCAACCAGCACCCAAGAGCATGAGAACCGCTCCTACGATATACAAAGGTAGCGAAAGTGCCACCAACTGCATTGTTCCTCTCTTTCTTTCGAAGGACCTTTAATAGCATACCATATACGTCATTGACGTAAAACATAGCTATTCAGCGCGGTAGGTGTCGGAGGTGGTGTTGATGTACTGTACCTTGTCGTAGATTGCCTGAGTTTGAATTGTGAGCTGCATTACCCATAGCGTGAGGGCGAGTATCAAGAGAAGAAGTATGAGCCAATAAACGGTTTCAACCGTAAAGCGAAACGTCCAGAATTCAGTTTGCTGGGTACTTTGTTTACTTTTACTTGTTGATTTCTTTTTTGCTGGCATAGTCTTCCCCCTAAAGTATTACACTAGCTATGATTATGGCTGATTTCGTTCTTGAACGCAAGCGGCTTATGCTATACTAGATACCGTAATGCCAAAAACAAAACAAAAACGACCGCGAACATATGCTCGAAACCGTGCAGCCAGCATTAGTCGGCGTGGCTATGAAAAGGTATTCGAGTCTGACGGTACATACTTTCTGAAGCTCGTCGTTTTTGTATTGCTTGGGACGTTCTGGCTTAAATTTGCCCAGCCTGTTACATGGCTGGGGATTCCGCTTGGTGGCATACCTGTAGGGTTTCTTGTTGGACTTATTTTAGTAAATAGATTCGAAAAAATTCAAGCCGATCGCAAAATCTGGTATGCAATTTTAGTCGTCGTCACGATTATATGCTACTTCGTTCCCGCAGGAATTGTTATATAAAAATGCCCCCGAGAGTCAAAACTCTCAGGGGCGGTTATGTCTGCAGGTAACGAGTAGTTCCTAGCAGTTTTCCCACCATCGCTCAAAGTCAGATGTCCCTACCTGATAGCCCAGCCAGTACGTGGGGTGAGTGAGGACACGCACGGGGGTGAGGTAGCGGAATGGGTGGCGACCGTGTTCACGGCCGAGGTTATAGTACTTCTTAGCCTCGGGGAGAGGCGAGTCGTGGCTGGGGCAAGCAGAATCGTGCTTGCTATTGCTCCAGCGGCACCGATAACACTGGTCGTCCGCCATTTTGGCGTCCTTTCTACATGAGCCCTCCTAGGCTCCGGGCATGAACGCTCAATCCGATTGCTTGAAGCAACCAGGTAAGGTTCACACAGGTGAATACTTCAATGCAATGAATTAAGTCTTTTCTATAATATCATAAAAACTATTTTATGTCAATGTATACAGCATCTCGGACACAACTCAAATAGAAAGTATTGACCTCTGACGATAGCTGTGCTATAGTGAAGCGGTAACTTTATTACGTAATAACAATCTTTCTTGGTGAATTGGTCAGTCCAGCCTAACGGATACTGCCAGCCACCAAGAATTTTAAGTGGGAGTAAGAAGGCATGAAAGCACTTCTCGGTACCAAAATTGGTATGACCCAAATCATCAGCGAAGATGGCCGCACTGTTCCAGTGACGCTTATCCAAGCTGGCCCCGTGACTGTGACTCAGGTCAAGTCTGTCGAAACCGACGGCTACAACGCAGTCCAGGTGGCATATGGTGAGGGTAAGAACCTGAGCAAGGCCGTGGCTGGTCATACAAAAACAGCCAAAGTGACCCCGAAGCATATTCGGGAGTTTCGTGTTGACACGTTACCAGAAGACCTTAAGGTCGGTGACGTGATTGACGTAACAAAATTTGAGCTCGGTGACCTCGTTCAAGCAACGGGCACCAGCAAAGGTAAAGGTTTTGCCGGTACGGTAAAGCGTCACAACTTTAACACCAGTAAAAAGACTCACGGTGGTAACGGTAACGTTCGTAAACCTGGTTCGATTGGGTCTATGTATCCACAAAAGGTGTTCAAGGGTAAGCGAATGGCTGGCCGCATGGGCGGCGACCGCGTCACCGTGAAAAACCTAGAAGTCGCCTACGTCGATGCTTCTTCTCACTTGATTGGCCTCAAAGGTGCCGTTCCTGGCCCCAAGAAAGGCTTGATCGTCATTGGAGGTAACGCATAATGGCTGAAACAACCAAAAAAGCAACTCCTGCGCTACCAAAAAGCGTGTTTGCCGTTGAGGTAACGAACCACGAGCTGTTGAAGCTTGCGTACGATTCGTACCTTGCAAACAACCGTCTTGCAAGCGCAACCACCAAACAGCGCGGCGAAGTTCGCGGTGGTGGTAAAAAACCATGGAAGCAAAAGGGAACCGGTCGTGCTCGTTTTGGCTCAACCCGTAACCCAATCTGGCGTGGTGGTGGTATTGTTTTCGGACCACGCGGTAACGAAAACTACACCAAAACGTTAAGCAAAACCAGCAAGCGCGTAGCTGTACGCCAAGCACTCACTCTAGCTGCTGAAGCGAAAAAGATCATCATTAGTGATGTGAAGACAACAGGTAAGACGAAAGAGATCGTCAAATTCCTGGAAGACAACAAATGTGATCGCAAAACACTGATCGTTGTCAACGAAAAAACCAACGAGTTGATTCGTGCAACCAGCAACTTGCAAAATGTCGTTCTGATGAGCGCAACGTACTTGAACGTGTACCACATCTTGAACGCCGACCACATTGTTATTGCACCAGCTGCAATCGACACGATTAAAAACTGGTTAGCAGGAGAGGAGAAATAGTATGAAACCTATTATCGTTATCCCACGCGCCACTGAAAAAGCGTACGCACAAAGTCAAAACAACGTCTACGTTTTCAATGTTCCTCTGAACGTTAACAAGCAAGAAATTGCAAAAGCCGTTGAAGAACAGTTTGAAGTAAAAGTCACCGGTGTAAAAACCTTGGTACAAAGCGGCAAGGCCATTCGATTTAGTCGAGGCAAAAACCGCTACCCAGGTACAACCAACCGCAAGGATACAAAGAAGGCTTACGTCACATTGGCGGAAGGCAGTAGTATTCAGGTGTTTGAAGAACCGGCTAAGGAGGAGAAGAAATAATGCCTATTAAAGCATACAATCCAACTACTCCAGCTCGCCGCGGCATGACCACCGAAGATTACAGTGAAATTACCACCAAAAAGCCGCTGAAGAGCTTGCTGAAAGCTAAAAAGCAGAACGCTGGTCGTAACAACACTGGTCGTATTACCGTTCGTCACCGTGGTGGTGGAGTAAAGCGTCACTATCGTTTGCTTAACCACAAATTGGCCGACGGTTTGAAAGTAACGGTTGAGGAAATCGAATATGATCCAAACCGTTCAGCTCGTATCGCCAGGGTCAAAGACCAGCACGGTTTGTACCACTACATTCTAGCTGATACCAGCATGACCAAAGGCAAAGTAATCATCAGCGGGGAAGAAGCTCCAATCGAGACTTCAAACCGCATGACACTAGCCAAAATCCCTGTTGGTACTCAGGTTTACGCGATCGAAATCCACCCAGGTAAAGGTGCGCAGATGGTACGAAGTGCCGGTGCAAAAGCACAGCTGATGGCAAAAGAAGGCGACTACGCACTGGTACGCTTGCCAAGCGGCGAAGTGCGTCGCTTCCGCCTGGAAGCAACTGCTGCGATCGGTGTTGTTGGTAACATTCAACACCAGAACGTCAAAGTTGGTTCAGCTGGTCGCAAACGCCGTAAAGGTATTCGTCCAACCGTTCGTGGTGTTGTTATGAACGCCGCAGACCACCCGCATGGTGGTGGTGACGGTGGTCGCCACGGTAGTGGTAAACCGCCTCGTACTCCATGGGGTCAATTGACACTTGGTTACCGTACCCGTCGTCGTAAAGATACGGGCAAGCTGATCGTAAGAACTCGCCATGAAGCGAAGAGGAAGAGGTAGGATATGAGTCGATCACTCAAAAAAGGTCCGTTTGTCGATGCCAAGCTTGCCAAAAAAGTAGCGGCTCTTGGCGCTGAAGATCGGACTATCATCAAGACCTGGGCTCGTGCCAGCACGATTACCCCAGAAATGGTCGGTCGTACGATTGCCGTACATAACGGCCGTATGCACGTACCAGTGCTGGTTTCGGAAAACATGGTTGGCCACAAACTCGGTGAGTTTAGCCCAACTCGTAAGTTCCGCAAGCACGGTGGAAAGGATAAAAAATAATGGCTGAAGTAAAGAAAGTCCGCGCCCACATTAAGGGTGTTGATCAAGCCCCACGAAAAGTAAGTCTCGTGGCTGGTCTGGTTCGTGGTCGTTCGGTTGCTGACGCTCTTGTTATCCTCGACCACACCCCACGCCGTAGTGCTTTGGCTGTGAAAAAAGCTATTGCAAGCGCTGCCGCAAACGCAACCAACACTCATGGGCTCGACAGCAAGACTTTGCAGATCACTACCTTGAGTGTAACCACCGGTCCACGTATTAAACGCTTCAAGCCTGCAAGTCGTGGCCGCGCGCTTCCTTTCCAAAAGAAGAGCAGCCACATTCTGGTTGAAGTATCCGGCATGCAAAAACCTAAGAAGAAGCCAGCTGCTCCTAAAGCTGCTGACAAGCCTGAAAAGGAGAGCAAATAATGGGACAGAAAGTAAACCCTATTAGCTTCCGCCTGCAGGTCCACAAAAACTGGGATTCACGCTGGTTTGCCGGCAAAAAAGACTTTGCCAAGTGGCTTGCAGAGGATATTAAAATCCGTGAACTCGTTGAAAAACGATTCAGCTCACGCCCAACGATTAACCGTATTGAGATCGAACGTTCGGCTAACCTCATTACTATTACGATTCACACTGCCAAAGCTGGTGTCGTGATTGGTCGTGGTGGTGCAGGTGTGACCGAACTCAAAGGCCAGATCGAAAAGATCGCCAGCCTGCCTGTTCGTATTAACATCGAAGAAGTAAAGCGCCCAGAACTGGCCGCTAAACTGGTAGCTGAAAACATCGCTCACCAACTTGAACGCCGTATTAACTTCCGCCGCGCGATTAAAATGTCGGCTCAGAACACCATGAACGCAGGTGCCAAAGGTATTCGTATCGAGGTTGCGGGCCGACTGAATGGTGCTGAAATGGCTCGCCGTGAAAAACTGATCGAAGGTTCAGTACCACTTCACACACTGCGCGCCGACATTGACTTCCACTCAGCTCGTGCGCAACTACCAGGTGCAGGTATTGTCGGTGTAAAGGTATGGATTTACAAGGGCGAAAGGATGGATAAGTAGTATGTTGTTACCAAAAAAGACAAAATACCGCAAAGTCCGCAAAGGTAAAAACGACGGTATCGCAACACGCGGCCACTACGTTGCCTTCGGTGACTACGGCCTCCAAGCACAAAGTAACGAACGCATTACCTCTCGCCAGATCGAATCTGCACGTCAGGCAATGACCCGTTACATCAAGCGTGGTGGTAAAGTATGGATCCGAATCTTCCCTCACACCCCTGTGACTCGTAAGCCACAAGATGTGAAAATGGGAAGCGGTAAAGGTAACCCTGAATTCTTCGTTGCTAAGGTGAAAGCCGGTACAGTAATGTTTGAAATGAAGGGTGTGCCAGAAGAAACTGCCCGCGAAGCAATGCGCCTCGCTGCACACAAACTTCCAGTGAAAACTAAATTCATCTCACGGGAGAACGCATAATGGCAGACAAGAAAGTAAAGAAAGCTGAAGAAGTGAAGAGTATCGAACAGCTCCGTGCTGATTTGCAGGCAAAGCACGCAGACATGCTGGCTGCTCGTAAATCTCACGCGGCTGGCGAGCTCGTGAACCCTCGGGTTCTCACGACCACCCGTAAAGAAATCGCTCGAGTAAGCACCGCAATTCGCGCGTTGGAACTCAGCGAAAAGGAGAGTAAATAAGATGGCCAAGACATTGACCGGTGTTGTGACGTCAGACGTCGCAGACAAAACCATTACCGTCACTGTAACTAGTCGTGAAACGCATCCGCTTTACGGCAAACAGTATACGGTGAGCCGCAAATACGCGGCACACGACGAAAAGAACGAAGCGAAAAAAGGCGACAAAGTTGTTATTCGCGAAACTCGTCCTATTTCAAAGCGTAAATCATTTGTTCTTGATAGCGTGATTGAAAAAGCACGTGGTTCAGTAGAACTTAAAGAAGACGAGGCGGAGGTATAATCCTATGATTCAGCAAGAATCCCGACTCAAAGTAACCGATAACAGTGGTGCAAAGGCAATTCTTTGTATTCGTGTACTCGGTGGCACCAAGCGTCGTTACGCACGCGTTGGTGATATTATTGTTGCAACAGTAAAGGACGCGAGTCCTACTGGTAACGTTAAAAAGAAGTCAGTTGTTAAAGCTGTAGTTGTTCGCACCCGCGACCAAATCCAGCGTCCAGACGGCAGCACTATTGCTTTTGACGACAACGCCGCTGTAATTATCAACGACGACAAAACCCCTAAGGCAACCCGTGTTTTTGGCCCTGTTCCACGCGAACTTCGTGACCTTGGTTACGCCAAAATTATCAGCCTAGCACCGGAGGTACTTTAGTATGCGAATCAAAAAAGACGACATCGTAAAGATTATCTCTGGCGACAACAAAGGTAAAACCGGCAAAGTTTTGAAAGTTCTTGCTCAAAAGAATGCCGTGTTGATCGAAGGTATCGGCACCAAAACTCGCCACGTAAAGCCAAGCCAGCTCAACCCACGCGGTGGCACCAAGGACATTCATGTTCCAACTCCACTGTACAAAGTTGCCTTGGTTGTTGACCAAAAAGCTGGTACCACCAGCCGTATTGGCTACACTATGGCGGACGGTACAAAAGTCCGCGTGGCACGCCAAGCAAAGAATAAGGAGATCAAGTAATGGCGAAAGCAACCAAACAAGCTAGTACGACTCCTCGCTTGAAAGCTTTGTACAAAGATACTTTTGTCAAAGAACTCCAAGCCGAACTCAATCTTGAAAACGTACATCAAGTACCAAAACTCGAGAAGATGACGGTAAGCGTAGGTGTCGGTAAACACAAAGACGACAAAAGGTACAATGAAGTTGTCCGTAACACCCTCACCAAAATTACCGGTCAGGCACCAATCGAACGTATGGCTAAAAAATCAATCGCTGGTTTCAAAATCCGTAAGGGTATGAACCGTGTTGGCTACAGTGTAACCCTTCGTGAGGCTCGTATGTACGAATTCCTCGACCGTTTGGTGAACGTAGCGCTTCCACGCGTCCGTGACTTCCACGGTGTGAAGGCGAAATTCGACAAGGGTGGCAACTACAACCTTGGTATCGTTGAGCAATCTATCTTCCCAGAACTGACATTCGAAGAAACTCAAGTACTTCACGGTTTGCAGGTAACCTTCACCATGAAAAGCGAAGACGCCGCACACAGCCGAGCACTACTAGAGAAATTCGGTATTCCGTTTGAAAAAGAAGGAGGCAAGCGCTAATATGGCTAAAAAATCAATGATCGCCCGCGACGAAAAACGCAAGAAAATGATTGCAAAATACGCCGCAAAGCGTGCTGAACTGAAAGAACTTGGTGACGAAGCAGGATTGCAGAAGTTACCAAAAAACAGCAGCCCAACCCGTTGGAAAAACCGCGATGTCCTTAGTGGCCGCCCACGTGGCTACATGCGCCGCTTTGGCCTGAACCGCATTAACTTCCGTGAAAAAGCCTCAAAGGGTGAAATCCCAGGCGTAACAAAGAGTAGTTGGTAGGAAGGAGAGTCTTATGTCACTACAATCAACTGACCCAATCGCCGACCTTCTTACCCGCATCCGAAATGCGGCAATGGTAGGCCGGAACGAAGTGCGTGTGCCTTCGAGCAAATTGAAAAAAGTTGTCGCTGAACAACTAAAGAAAAACCGCTACCTGGCAGATGTGAAGGTAGAAGCTGGCAAGCCTCGCGACACGCTAGTCATTACCATTAACAAACCGGGCGAAAACGTTACGTTTACCGAACTTACTCGTATGAGTAAGCCAGGTCGTCGTATGTACGTTGGCGCAAACGAAATTCCACGCGTAAAAAGTGGTCGTGGTATGGTTTTGGTAAGCACCAGTAAAGGTGTCGTTACTGGCCAAGAAGCAGTAAAAGCTCGCCTTGGTGGTGAACTGCTACTGAAAGTATATTAAAGGAATAAAAGGAAAAGTTTTATGAGTCGAATCGGAAAACTACCAATTGAGGTACCAGCCGGTGTGACAATCACGATCGATTCTGATGTTATTACAGTCAAGGGTTCAAAAGGCGAATTGACTGTACCACATCTGAGCGACGTTACTGTAACACTTGAAGGTACTGAAGCAATCGTTTCTCGCAACAACGAAGAACGGATCGCTAAAGCCCAACACGGTCTGCAGCGCTCACTCCTTAATAACGCCGTCGTCGGTGTTACCAAAGGTTTTGAGAAAAAACTAGAAGTTAACGGTGTTGGTTTCCGCGTATCTGGCGGTGGCCAGGCGCTTGAAATGGCCCTTGGGTTTTCTCACCCAGTGAAATACGAGGCACCTGCAGGCGTACAGCTGACTGTTAACAAAATGGAAATCACCGTCAGTGGCATTGACAAACAGCAAGTTGGTCAAGTCGCTGCAGAAATCCGCGCACTCAAGAAGCCCGAACCTTACAAGGGTAAAGGTATTAAGTATGCCGACGAAGTGATTCTTCGAAAAGCAGGAAAGGCTGGTAAGTAGATATGAGTAACTTGGCAAAAAAATTACTCAACAAATCGTTGCGTAAAAACCGTGTTCGTAGCAAAATTTCGGGCACCGCTGAACGTCCACGTCTGAGTGTGACTATCAGCAACAAGCACATTAGCGTCCAGCTTATCGACGATGTCAAAGGCCACACGCTTGCTGCCAGCACCACTGTTGGCACCAAGCAGACTGGTTCAATGAAAGAACAAGCCGCATGGATTGGCGCCGATATTGCCAAAAAGGCGAAAAAAGCTAAAATTACCGCAGTCGTATTCGACCGCAACGGTCGCCAATACGCTGGCCGCTTGAGCGCGCTGGCCGACGCTGCGCGAGAAGGAGGATTGGAGTTTTAATATGGCTGAACAAGCAACAACCCCAGCTCGCCGTCCTGCCCACGGAGGACGTCCTCGCCGCGAAGGCGCTGTGAGCGAACCAAAACAATTCGAAGAATTGGTTATTAACATCGACCGCGTTGCCCGCGTTGTAAAAGGTGGCCGCCGCTTCCGCTTTAAAGCGCTTGTTGTGGTAGGTGACCGCAAAAACAAAGTAGGCGTTGGCGTGTCAAAAGGTGCCGACGTACAGGCTGCTATTGCGAAAGCTACCGATGTCGCCAAAAAGAACATGATTACCGTCGCAGTCAAGGGTGATACTATCCCTCACGATGCAGAAATCAAGCTTTCTGGTGCACGCGTACTCCTCAAACCAGCCGCACCTGGTACCGGTATCATCGCCGGTGGTGTTGTTCGCCAAATCATTGGCGTCACCGGTATTCGCAACATGCTTTCTAAGTCACTTGGCTCAACCAACAAAGTCAACATTGCCTACGCGACAATCGAAGCTTTGAAGAGTCTTGTGCCACAAGAAGAATGGCTAAACGCACCAAAAAAGAAAGCTGTCAAAAAGGAGGATAAGTAATGAAATATCACGAACTCCAAGTAGCAGCTAACAAAGACAAAAAGCGTGTTGGTCGCGGTATCGCAGCTGGTCAGGGTAAAACTGCTGGTCGTGGTACCAAAGGTCAAGGTTCTCGTACTGGTAAGAAACTTCGCGTGACTTTCCAGGGTGGTTCACGTGCACTTGTACAAGCTGTGCCAAAAGCTCGTGGATTCAAGAGCCTTCGCACTCCTGCACAGGTTGTCTACCTTGACCATCTTAATGTTTTTAAAGGTAAAACAGTCGATAACTTCACATTGTTTGAAGCTGGCTTGATTGCCACGCCTTTTCATACAGTGAAAATCATCGCTCGCGGTGAACTTAATGAAAAGGTTGACCTTAAAGTACAAGGTGCAAGTAAAAGCGTTCAAGAAGCAATCACCAAAGCCGGTGGTAGCTTCACGAAAACCGCAACTCCTCTGAAAAAGAGCGAGAAAAAAGCTGAAGAGACAGACAAATAGTCTAGCGTTTCTGCGCTTTTCGGGGTATACTAAATAAAGTATGCTCCGGGAGGCTCGGCAGAAGCCAAACTTCAAGAGAGGGTAATAATTGAATATGAACTGGAAGACAATTTTCCGATCACTCAAAAACCGCGATATGCAAAAACGCCTACTCATTGTACTAGGCATTATTGTCGTCTATCGTTTGCTTGCACACATCCCTGTGCCACTGGCTGAACCGACAGCACTAAAAGAAGTTATTAGTAGCGCAATTGGCGGTACTGACTTTGGTGGATTTTTAGACCTTCTTACAGGGGGAGCCTTATCAGAATTCTCGATAGTTCTAGTGGGTCTTAGTCCGTTCATTACCGCCTCGATTATCACTCAGCTACTTACCAAAGCCATTCCGCGCATGGAAGAGCTCCATAAGGACGGCGAGTCTGGCCGCCGTAAGATCAATCAGTGGACTCGTATGCTTTCGGTCCCTCTGGCAATTATTCAGTCTATTGCCTTCATTTACATCCTGCGCCAAACTGTTCTTGCAGGTAACACCACCGTGCTCGGCGAAACATCTATTATTGAATGGATTGTGGCAGTCACTGCTATGTCGGCAGGTGCAATCCTCTTGATGTGGCTCGGGGAACTTATTACCGAACAAGGTATCGGTAACGGTATCAGCCTTATTATCTTCGCCGGCATCATTAGTCAGCTGCCAACAACGCTCACAACTATTGGTACATCACTCTTCGATACCTCGACCGGCAGCATGAGCGTGTTTGGCTGGTTTACACTGCCAATAAACCCGCTTGTGTTCTGGGTGGCGCTCAGTATTGCAGTGGTTTCATTAATCACTCTGTATATACTCGTAAAGATTAACGAAGCGCAGCGTGTTATCACCATCAACTACGCTAAGCGGGTGCAAGGTAACAGTAGCTACGGTGGCGTTAAGAGCATGCTACCAATCAAGCTTATCGCAGCTGGTGTGATTCCTGTTATCTTCGCAGTGGCATTCCTATCGCTGCCAGCATTCATTGGCCAAGTCCTCAAGGCCTCGGGTAACCCAGATTTTCTTGACCTTGCCAACAACCTTATCCTCTGGTTCCAGGCACCACAACCAGGCGCATTTACTGGCTCAACGCTCGAAGCTTTTATCTATCCTGGCCTCTACTTCTTACTCGTCATTCTCTTCACGTACTTCTATACAGGCATTGTATTCAACTCAAGCGAGATTTCTGAAAACCTACAAAAACAAGGTGGCTTTGTTGAAGGCATTCGCCCTGGCCAGCAAACCGAGAAGTATCTGGCGCGAACAGTCAATCGCCTCATCCTCTTTGGCTCACTCGCACTAGGTTTGATCGCTATTATGCCATTTGCCGCCGAATACATTTTCGCCACCCTGGGTATCAGCGCTGCTAACCTCGCTATCGGTGGTACTGGGCTGCTTATCGTTGTCTCTGTTGGTCTTGAGTCACTCCGCCAGATCAACTCACGTGCACTTATGGTCACCTATGACGACTACAAGTAAATTAGTACACATCTAGCTTCATAGGGCATAGCCTTGACCCATTTGTCTGGCAGAGCTATAATAAAAATATCAATATTACTCCGTGAATAAGGTCACGGATTTTACTCGAAAGTACTTGCCCTGAGCAAGATTTTGCTGTATAATGAACTACTGTTATCTATGGCGAGTCAAAAGGAAGTAATCAAACTGAGCGGTAAGGTGGTGGAAGCACTGCCTAATACTCAATTTATGGTTGAACTTGAGAATGGCCATAGGGTCCTGTGTCATATTTCTGGAAAAATGCGTAAAAACTACATCCGGCTGGCACTGGGCGACGCGGTAGAGGTTGAGTTGACCCCTTACGACCTTACGAAGGGCAGAATCACCTACCGCAGCAACAATCCACGCCAAAGCCCGGCTTTGGCACAACGTTAACCATAATTTTAAGAACTGGAGTTTTCTAGGCCTCATGAAAGTTCGTGCGAGCGTCAAAAAAATCAGTCCAGATGACATCTTAGTGCGTCGTAAAGGTCGCTTACGTGTCATTAATAAGAAAAAACCTAAGAATAAGCAAAGGCAGGGTTAAGCATGGCTCGAATTGCTGGGATTACTATCCCATCAGAAAAACAAGTGCAAATCGCTCTTACCTACATTTACGGTATTGGGCCTAAGCACTCTCGAGACATCCTTGCGGCGGCAAAAATAGAGCCGACCACTCGGGTGAAAGATCTCACCGAGGCTGAAGAACAGCGACTTCGCGAAATAATCGATAAAGATTACACCGTAGAAGGCGACTTGCAGCGCTTGGTAGCAAACAACATTAAGCGTCTTAAAGACACCGGTACTTACCGTGGCCTTCGCCACAAAGCCGGATTGCCAACCAAAGGGCAGCGTACTCGAACGAACGCACGAACTCGCAAGGGTAAAGCAGTCGCCGTAGGTGGTACACAAAAGAAAGCAGCCTCTAAGACTTAGAAAGGAATATGAGAGATGGCAGAAGCTAAAACGACAACTCGTAAAAAGCAGCGCCGATCAGTTCCTTCTGGTCAGCTGCACATTCAGGCAACGTTTAACAACACGATTGTCACATTTACAGATAAAAAAGGTAACAAATTGACAGCTGCAAGCGCTGGCTCTTGCGGATTCCGCGGAAGCAAAAAGGGTACTGCATATGCAGCTCAGATCGCTTGTGAAAAAGCTGCCGAAGCCGTTAAAACACTTCACGGCCTTAAGAGCGTTGACGTCTTTGTAAAAGGCGTTGGATTGGGCCGCGACGCAGCTATTCGTGCGGTTTCAAACTTTGATATCGCTGTTGATAGCATTAAAGACGTCACTCCCGTTCCACACGGTGGTGTTCGTCCACGAAAGGCACGGAGGGCATAACCTATGGCACGAGATACTTCGCCAATTGTGAAGCAAAGCCGCCGCGAGGGCTACGCACTTCACCCTAAGGCACACAAAATCCTCGCGAAAAAATCTGGTATTCCAGGTGAACACGCTCACGGCCGCCAAGGCAAACAAAGCCTCTACGCCACCCAGCTGCGTGAAAAGCAAAAAGTTCGCCGCTCATACGGCCTACTTGAAAAGCAGTTTGCAAAGCTTATGCAAGAAGCTAGCCGCCGCAAGACTGGTCTTGCTGGTGAAAACCTTTTGCAGATGCTCGAGCTTCGTCTTGACAACGCTGTGTATCGCGCCGGTTTTGCAACCAGTCGTCGTGCGGCACGCCAGCTGGTTACTCACGGTCACTTTATGCTAAACGGCCGACGTGTTGATATTCCATCAATCCGTTTGAAACTTGGTGACAAGCTGACTGTTCGTCCAAAAAGCACGAAATCTGGTTACTTTGCTCAAATCGACGATGTCGTTAACAACTCAAACCAGCAACCACTGAGCTGGCTTAAGAGTGACCACAAAAAACTGACCATCGAAGTGACAGGTTTGCCGAAACGTGAAGAAGCCGATCCAGACATTAATGAGCAGCTAATCGTTGAGTACTACTCACGCTAAAAAGGGTAAGGAGTAAATATATGTCAAAAGTAATTCACAACCCAGCACTCGCAAACATCGACGAGACAAGCAGCACGAACGCTACTTTCACGATCGAACCAATGCAGGCTGGCTACGGCAACACCCTTGGTAACAGCTTACGTCGTGTTTTGCTTTCGAGCATCGAAGGTGCAGCAATCGTTGCGTTTCGTATCGAAGGTGCAACACACGAATTCACTACCGTTGAAGGCGTGAAAGAAGACGTGGTTGATATTATGCTCAACCTTAAAAACGTTCACCTGAAAGTCCACAGCGACGAACCAGTTGAACTTCGTCTTGAAAAGAAAGGCGCTGGTACTGTTACCGCTGCTGATATTAAAACAACCGCCGACGTTGAAGTTGTTAACCCAGAACAAGTTATCGCAACTGTTGACGACCCAAAGAAAACTTTGGTCATTGACCTTGTTGTTGAAGCTGGCCGTGGTTATCGCACTATCGAAGAATCAAGCGAAACTCGTCTTCATAGCGACATGATCGCCCTCGACGCTCTGTTTAGCCCAGTTCTTCGCGTACGCTACAAAGTAGCCGGCACTCGTGTTGGCCGCGAAACCAACCTCGACAAGCTCGATCTGAGCATCGAAACCGATGGTTCAATCACTCCTCGTGAAGCGTTTGAAGAAGCTGCTGCAATTTTGGTTAACCAATACACTGCACTTGCTGGTAGTACAACTGTTGCCTCAGCCCCTGCACTTGGCACCGAACTACAAGACGAAGCAAGTGAACTCAACACGCCAATCGAAGAGCTTGGCCTGACCGCTCGTACTGCTAACGCGTTGATTAACAACGACATTCGCACTGTTCACGACCTCGTGACACTGAGCGAACAAGATCTGCGTGAACTCAAAGGTTTTGGCAGCAAAGCACTTGATGAAGTAAAAGATAAACTAGCGGAGCTAGAACTGTAATATGCACCGACACGGATACAAAGGGCGCAAACTTGGCCGCGAACGCGACCAGCGCCGCGCACTAATCAAAGGCCTGGCAACCAGTCTTGTTGAATACGGCAAGATTGAAACCACTTTGCCAAAAGCCAAAGAGTTGGTGCGTTACATAGAAAAAACCATTACCAAAGCCAAGCAAGGTGATCTTGCTGGCCGCCGCCAGGTTGTTGCTCGTTTAAGCACACAGGCAGCTGCCTTCAAGCTTGTTGACGAAATCGCCCCACAACTAACCGGCCGCACCAGTGGTCATGTACGCGTGCAGCGAACCCGCCTGCGCGTAGGCGACGGCGCTCAAATGGCTAAGGTAGAGTTTGTTGACGAACTCAAACCAGTAGAAAAGAAAGAAGAGGTGAAGGCATAATGAACGCTAAAACCTACTCACAAAAACCAAGCGAAGTAAACCGCCGTTGGCTGCTTGTTGATGCTAGCGAAGCACCACTTGGCCGTATTGCTACTCAAATCGCTACCTACCTAACCGGTAAGTACAAGCCAAGTTACACCCCACACATCGACGGTGGCGACTATGTTGTTGTTATTAACGCCGAAAAAGCTGTGGTAACCGGTGATAAAGAAAAGGGTAAAGTTTACTACCGTCACAGTGGTTTCCCAGGCGGAATCAAAGACGCACGACTTGAAGAAGTTCGTGAAAAGTTCCCTGAACGAATCATTGAAGCTGCAGTAAAAGGTATGTTGCCAAAAAACAAACTTGCTGCTGAGCGAATGAAGCGCCTACGCGTTTTTGCCGGTAGCGAACACACCCACACTGCACAAAACCCAGAGAAAGTAGAGGTAAAGTAATATGGCTGAGAGCACTTACTTGTACGGTCTTGGCCGTCGCAAATCAGCAACCGCTCGTGCTCGACTTTTGAAGGGCAAGGGCACAATCACTATCAACGACAAGCCTGCAAGCGAATACTTGTCTGAGAACAAGAGCATGCTAGCTGAAGTAACCGACCCACTTGCGCTTGTTGGTAAGCAAAAAGAATACGACGTTACCGTTAAGGTAAGCGGTGGTGGTCTCGCAGGCCAGGTTGACGCAATCAAACTAGCAATCGCTAAAGCTTTGACTGTCGGCAGCGCCGATCTGCGACCAGTTTTGAAAAAGGCTGAACTGCTTCGCCGCGACCCACGCGAAAAAGAACGTAAGAAATACGGTCTTCGCTCGGCTCGTAAACGCGAACAATACTCAAAGCGTTAATTCTTGCGCTTTTCGCACCAAAAACTCCTCTGTTTCTAGAGGAGTTTTTGTGTCATACTGAAAATATGTGGGATAAATTCATCCACAAATGGCTCCGGGTGCCGTATGCACTGCATGTACACACCAACAAACGGCCCGCAGGAAAGTCGCGGGCAACGGTGCTATTTCTTCACGGTATCGGCAACTCTGGTGAAGCTTGGCGCGATGTTATACGTGACTTGCCCGATGATATTCGTGTTATTGTTATTGATCTTCTAGGCTTCGGTAAATCACCTTCGCCTCCGTGGGCCATTTATGACGCTAAAACCCAGGCAAAATCAGTTGCTACAACGTTCTTACGATTAGGGGTAATGAAACCTGTTATTATTGTCGGTCATTCACTTGGTGCACTCGTGGCTGTAGAAGCCGCCAAGCGATACCCGTTCGCCGTACGTTCACTCATTTTATGTAGTCCGCCGTTCTACAGAGCCAACGAAGAACAACAGCGATTCCTTCCACGCTACGATTCGCTTTTAAAAGAAATTTATTCGCTCGCCAAGCGTCATCCACGTGAATTTGTGACTATATCACAGCTCGCCGTGAGGCTCGGGTTGGTAAATAAATCATACGACGTAACGCACGAAAATACGCCCATTTATATGAACGCTCTCACCGCAAGTATCATTAACCAGACCATACTCGACGACGCGATAAAACTTACCATTCCAACTCGCATTTTATACGGTCAATTTGACCCAGTTGTTATATTTAGCAATTTACGGTGGCTTGCAAAAAATAACCCGCATGTTAGCCTAAAAACCGTGCTGGCTGGCCACGAAATGTTTGGACCATACATTGCTGCAATTCATAAAGAAATCGAACAAGCTAGCGAAAAGCCAAAAACCATGCTATAGTTACAGCATATGAATAAGCAAACCATTTCGCACGCATATTGGTTTACCGGCAGTTACTCTGGCGGCTTGTTCCGTGTTTTAAAATAACACACCCAACAATTTGAAAATACCGATGAAGCCGCCAGAAGGGCGGTTTTTTAATAACAGAAGGAGAAATCATGGAACACGAACAGCCAGTTCAAAATCTCGAAATACCAGCCACTATCGATGAAAAGCGCGCACTAGCTCGGCGTTGTATTGAAATTGTTCAAGACGGAGGCGATATTCCCGAAGGCCTTACTCCACGACATATTGGCCAAGAAGCGATGGTTGGCCTTATTCAAATGCGAAATCGTCGTTCACAGAAAGAGAGAGCATAAGGTATAATAAAATCAATGAGTGAGAAACCAACTATCCTGACTGGCCTGCGCGCCAACGAAGACCTAACCATCGGTAACTACTTTGGCGCTATGCTACCCATGATCGACATGGCCAAGCAGAAAGCGGGTGAATATCGGATCAATATGTTTATTCCCGATCTGCATAGTTTTACCACACCAATTGACCATAGCAAACTGTACGAACAAATTCTACATAACGCCCGGCTTTTCACTGCAGCTGGTCTACCTCTGAACGACGAAAACATCTTGCTGTATCGTCAAAGCTACGTATCTGCCCATAGCGAGCTCACGTGGATTTTGGATTGCTTCACCGGATTTGGTGAAATTCGTCGCATGACCCAGTTTAAGGACAAGTCAGATGCCGCTCAGGCACTGAAAGATTTGAATAATCAGTTCGACGCTTTTAAAGTAGCTTTAAATGACAATGCCAAGAAGCAAGAGCAGCATATCGAAGCCAATAATAAACAGGCAGAGCTTCAAGACAGAATGGAGCTCTTGGATATTCAAAAAAGTATGATTGAAAACGCGTTGAAATACGCGAAGCGCTCCGAAGAGCTTGCGGTAAGTGTTGGATTGTTTAATTATCCCGTGCTTATGGCGGCCGATATTCTGCTTTACAACGCTCTTTACGTACCAGTAGGCGATGATCAAACTCAGCATTTAGAATTTACCCGTGATATTGCCGCGCGTATCAATAACCGTTTTGGCGATGTTTTCACGGTGCCAAAATCGGTTCCCGAACAACACGCGTTTTTTGGCAAAGATCAAGGCCTACGAATCATGGATTTGGCTGACCCAACCAAAAAAATGAGCAAGTCGGACGAGTCGGGCAAAGGCGTGATTTTCTTGGGTGACGAACCGTCTATGGCCGCCAAAAAAATCATGGCAGCTACAACCGACGATAAGGCAGAGATTCACTTCGACCGTGCGAATCAGCCCGGTATTAGCAACCTGCTTGAAATTCTCTCGCTGCTGCGTAGCCAGCCACTTGCCGCCACAATTGCTGAATTTGAAGGCCAAACCCGCTACGGCGACTTTAAAAAGCTCGTTGCTAGTGAAATGGAATCATTCCTCGCCGATTTTCAGCAGCGCTTGGCAAACGTAAACGACGGCGATATTCTAGCCAAGCTTAAACAATCAGAACACGAAGCCGCCCGCACTGCTAACGCAACGCTTTTACGCGCCCAACAAGCTGTTGGCCTGCGCTGGAAGGACTAACTGTGGAAGGAAAGAAACGCCTTGATAGCACGCTCGCAGAGCGCTTTCCAGATACGTCGCGAAGTACTTGGCAGAAGTTAATCAAAACCGGCCAAGCACAAGTGAACGGTACTGTCATAACCACACCAAAGTTCGAGGTACAAGAGAATGACGTTATTGATGCTCAGCCGCCCCAAATGGTCGACTTCTCTGGCCAAACACTACCCATTCTCTACCAAGACGACGACGTGATTGTTGTAAATAAGCCAGTTGGTGTTTTAACCCACAGCAAGGGTGCACTCCACAGTGAATTTACCGTCGCCGACTTTTTTCGAAACTACACCACGTTTCACACCGATACCGACCGGCCAGGAATTGTTCACCGGCTCGACCGCGACACCAGCGGTGTCATAATTGGCGCACGCACCCCCGAAGCAGGTGAGTGGCTGCAAAAGCAATTTGCTAACCGAAAAGCCAAAAAAACCTACTTAGCAATCGTCACCGGTCGCCTGAAAGAAGCCTCGGCTCGAATTGAGCTGCCGATTGGCCGCCACCCCAAATCACCGAGCACCTTCCGAGTCGATCCGAATGGAAAATCCGCCACAACCAACTACACGACATTAGCAACGAATAACAACGAAAGTCTTGTCCAACTTTCACCACTAACAGGTCGCACTCATCAGCTGCGCGTACATATGCAGTACCTGGCTGCACCTATTTTGGGTGATCGCGTATACGGCACGCCGGCCGACAGGCTTTATCTTCATGCCTACAAGCTGGCAATTCAACTGCCGAGCGGCCAACAAAAAACGTTCATCGCACCGGTACCAACCGACTTTATAAAACACTTTCCAGAGGTAAAATTGTGAACCTACTCTTTAATCCTGTGTCTGCTCGTGCACTAGACGCGTTGAAGAATAAGCTTCCGCAGTCACTTTTACTACACGGGGTGCCGGGCGTCGGGCTCGCCACGGCCGCGAAATGGCTTGCTGGCAGCGAATTGGCAGACTTTCTTTCACCACAAGATGCAAAGGGTCAACATTCAGCAAGCGGAACAATTAGCGTGGAGATGATTCGTAGCCTTTACGAACAAACGCGTAGCCGCTCGAAACGTAGACAAATTGTCATTATTGACGACGCCGATCGTATGAGCAAGAACGCGTCGGCTGCTTTTTTGAAACTCCTCGAAGAACCCGGTAGTAATATTCATTTTATCCTCACATCGCATCGGCCGCAACTCTTACTTGCAACAATTCGTTCGCGTGTGCAACAAACAGCAATTCTCCCTATAAGCGCCGAGCAAACGCGTGAGTATATTATCTCGCTCGGCATTACCGACGCCACCAAAACAGCACAGCTTGAATTTCTGGCGAAAGGCCTGCCAGCAGAGATTTCACGTCTCGCCAGTAGCGACGCCACATTCGCCGAGAACGCCCAAATTATTAACGACGCTCGCACACTCCTCCAAGCCAAACCGTACGAACAACTCCTCCTCATTCATACCTATAAACAAGATCGTCCGCGAACACTGCAACTTATCGACGCTGCCCTCACAATCCTTCGACGCAGCCTCAGCACGCAACCACAACCGACCACCGTTCGGCATATTCAGAAGCTTCTTGCGACGCGCGAAGCAATCAATGCAAATGGCAATGCCGCGCTTCAACTTGCGCGGTTCGTGGTATAATAAAGCCATGTTAGGAATTATCTTAATTGCGGTATTTGGCGCTTGGGCTATCTGGCGCAAACAGACCATTACAGAGGTTGTCACCGACCTACCGCAGAAAATATCTGATAAATTAGAGAAGCTCTGGGATGTGGCTCAAGAAGCACTCCACGATAAAAAGTATTTGCGAGCAGAGAAAGCACTTCTCACCATTCTTCGCGTTGACGAGCGTAGTGCTACAGCCTATAACCGCCTCGGTATTTTGTATGCCAAACAGCAAGCCTACAAAGACGCGATCGAATGTTTCGAGATTGCCCAAAGCCTTGAGCCAAGCGCGAGCAGCCTTCATAACGTTGGCCTTATTTACTACGAAACCAAGCAATACGAGAAGGCCGCACTTGCGTTTGAACAGGCAATTGCCATGGAGAACGACCTTGCTGCCCGGCATGTTGCGTATGCAAAAGTACAAGAAAAACTTGGTCATACCAAAAAGATGATAGAAGCACTTGAGCGAGCTCTCGAGATCGAAAAATCACCGCCGATTCTTAATATCTTGGCCGATGCCTACGAACGTACTGGTCAGATTGAGCTTGCCGCAAAACTCCGCGCACAAGCTACAAAGATGCTCTCTTCTCAAGCACCAGCCCAACGCCAGATCCGCCAAGTCCGCCGAGTTATGTAGTCGTACGATCGTAGCAGGTTGCATTTTTTAGTAATTTGTGCTATTATAGTCTCGTCCATCACTCCAGACTATTCTGTTGAATGTGAGGTATTTTATGAGTCCTGTCACTATCTGGTTTATCATCGGCCTATTCGTCAGCCTTTTTGGAAGCATCTTCCGCTTTCTGATCGAAGCCGTGGGAATGTTCTTCATATGGGCAGGAATCGTGATTATGGGCATAGCCATCCTCGTCGGATGGCTCGCGAGCTAAAGCAGGCAGCCTAGACGTCACCACTCCCCAACTCCAAATATAGGAACAGGAAACATAAAAAAGCCATACCTTTCGGTGTGGCTTTTTTACTTGGTACTGGGGGTAGGATTCGAACCTACGAAGGCGAATGCCGACAGATTTACAGTCTGTTGTGTTTGACCGCTTCACTACCCCAGCAATCCGCAAGCAAGACAACGAACGCTTCATTATCTTGCCCATGGAGCCGCCTTTCGGACTCGAACCGAAGACCTGCTGTTTACAAAACAGCTGCTCTAACCAACTGAGCTAAGGCGGCACAATCTGTAAAAGTACATGTATTATTTTACGCTAAATGACCGTTTTTTACAAGAGGAGAAGCTATACTAATTTATCAAAAGGCCCTTTGGTGTATATACCAAAGGGCCGCTGTCAGCGCTTAGCAGGAACACGGAAGACGACTTTTTCCTTTTCGTCCTCGATCACATACAGTTCGATGATTTTGTCTGTGTAATCCTCAGGATTGGAGCTTGGAGGAATTCCATCCAAAAGCAAGTGCCTGTAGAAGAGCTGTCTCAGCATTTCGGCTTTCAAACAAGCATCGTCCTTCTTGGCAAGCTCACCGAGGCTTGTCTTCTCCTTCGCGGCGTATTCTTCGAGACCCTCCATGACCTCGTCTTTACGCACGCCGACATAAATCGACACGACCGGCCGAGACTTTCTGCGCTTAAACATAACATTTCCAATCTATCGACAGTATACTTATTATACAATATGACGAGGAAAATAAAAAGATCCCTCGAGAGAGGGATCTTTTATGAAAGCCAAGATTAGCTCTTACGAGGCTTAATTTCGTTACGGCCAAGGTTTTTCTTGGTTTCTTCGAACCAGGTGTGAGTACGAGCAATAGGATCGTAAGCACGTTTGCGGAATTTCACCGAGCCGCCGCTTTGCTGCTTGAGCTGCATGTTTTGTTTGTTAACGGTTGTGTAGATACGGTGACCGGTTAGGGTGCTCACCAGACCAATAAGCGTACGCTTTGTATTCTTCTTTTTAGCCATAATTACTCGCTATTAATATTATTATGCAATTAGGTATATTGTAGCATAAAGCTGCTAGAATTACCAGATATAATTTCACATGGAGCCACGATCGGGGCTTGAACCCGAGACCTCATCCTTACCATGGATGCGCTCTACCAGCTGAGCTATCGCGGCGTAACCTCTGGTAATTGTAGCAAAAAGCAGGGCAAATGCCAAGCTATTTCTTGCGTGCAGAACTTTTACGCAGGCTCAGGCGTGACAGTACTGCCGACTGCAAAAGCGCCCATACTACAGCGTTGGTTACGAATGCACCAGCGCTAATAATCGCGACCATCAGGATATTCTGCCCAACCCCACGATCAACAAGACCAATGACACCGGCGACCAGCAGCAGCCCAACGGAAACAGCAATGTATGCGTGCTGCAATTTAGCACGATCACTGTACTTGGTGTTCCATTTTTTGAGCGATTCTTGCATCGATTCGAACATAACACCTTCATTATAGCATTATATAGCTGTTATGTCAATTAGCGTAGTGGATTTACTGATGAAGCTTGGGGGCATTGGTGTCAATAACTGTTGCCAGCCAAGCGCCATATTTCAACATTTTTTCCAACAAATACATGGTTGGTCGATGATTTTCAGCATAAATATACAGGCAGCCGTCAGTGATTTCTGCTGTAAGGCTGCCAAAATGAGCACCAATCGTAGCTGCGGTTTGCGGATCGATCAATTTTTCAGCCTGAATTGTTTGCGCCGGCTCGGTATAGATAGAATATTTGTTCATAAAGCCCGGGTCGTACGCACCAAAGGTGCCAAGCGGTGCTTTCGCAAGCTGGCCAAATTTTGTAAAAATATGGGCATAAAACGTATCGCTATGTGTATGAAGGCCCAAAAAGATATGCGGCAGGTCGATTGTTGTATGTAGATCAAACGTCATAATAATCCATTCGTAACCGCGCTTAGGCTTGCCAGGAAAATGAATTGTGTCAGTGCGTTCCACCAGCATCACGTCATAGCCTTCGTAATGCCCAATACAATAGTGATTGTCGCGGTGTTTAGCCGACATCGTAAGACCGCGCACCAGCTTGTGCTCGTCGCTGCGTTGATCGACAAAACCAAAATACACCAAGCCAAGACGATCGGCAAACTGCTTATACACCTTGGCGTGCAACCGTGATTGCAGCACCTTAGCCGGCATAAAGGCTTTGGCAACGTATTTACTGTGACGTTTTACAGTTTCTTTCATGATTGTTTCTCGGAAATTGTATCAAGTAGTGTTGCAATATATTCGGCATGGCTCCAGGTAAGCGGTGCAACCGAAAGCGGTTCGTTTGTGAGCGGATTGATTTGTTCGGGAAAAATGCCTGTTTCGGCGCTGTGACCAAGCACCCAATCGAGTGCTTTTACAGCTTTTTCGGGCTGATCGGTTTCTAGGTAGTACTGCGCCATCCAAAGTGTTGTGACCGGCCACCAGTTACCGGTGACCTCATTACTTACGCGGCGATAACTGTCGTTTTGATAACGCGGTAAGCCGATTTGGCCGGCATCAATGCCAAACGTACTCGAAAGTGTGTCGATTGATGTCTGCAGCTGTTCACTCCCAACAGGGAAGAGCCCATACATAAACGCGCCAAACACACTCGAAACGTCGATAGTATCGTCGTAATGAATTTCTTCGTGATGCACCAGCAAACCCCGATAAAAACATTTCTTTTCGGCATTATAGAGATATTTGTGAGCCGCAGCTAGAATATCATCGGCACGAGAACGCCACAAAACTGCCCGCGTGGGGTCCTCGGCCGTTTCAGCAAGATCTGCTGCAGCTAAGAGCGCCGCGTATACCAGCGCTGTGGTATAGGTTGTGGTTTGATACACCTCTTCCCACAAATTATAACTTGGCTTAGGCAGACCGGTGAGATCATCAATATACGACGCCATAAAATCAGCCATTGGCGTAACCATGGTATGATAAAACTCGTTGAGTACGCGCGGTTCGGGGTGCATTTGATAAAACTGTGCAAACACGAACAATACTAATGCCGTTTCATCTTCTTGAATGGGCGGCGCCGTATTGCCATCTGGGTGCACATATGGATGCCAGCTGCTTCCGATTGCGCCATCTGCCCGATATTTGTGCATCAAAAAACCGCTGGGGTGAAGTCCGCGCCGGCAAAATTCAAAGAAACGGTATGGTTCGTCAATATACCCCATGCGGATTAGGGGCCACAGCGAATATGCACCGTCTCGCGGCCAGCAATATGCATAGGCATCGCGCGAATAATTAAGCATGGCCGTGTCGGTACTTGCCATTACAGCACCGCGCTTGTCGACCTGCGATTTAATCACCATCACGCTTCGCAAAAAGCTTTCGCGGTACGATTCGTCGATCTTGTCGGCAACTCGCAGCGCCGGCGCCAACCATTCGTGCCACCAAGCGGCTGTACTATGGAGTCGCTTACTCAGGCCGTCTTCGCGAATTTGTTTGTGAATATAAAGCGCTTCGCGTGTAGAGGTACCTGCCGCAAGCCAGTAGTGTACGCGCTGCGAACTATGGGCATCAATTTGCAGCTGAAAGCGTAGTACTGAATCAACCCGGCCATGTTCTACCGCCGACATACTCAGCTCACCGTCGTCGGCATCGCGCCACGTGCCTTCGTGGTCCTCAATGCCAAAAAGCCCCACAGAATATTGATCGAATGGCTCGCCGTTTGCTTCGCCCGAAATAATAAACGCACGGCGACCACGATAATGCAAAATAGCCTGGGTATCGGGCAAATACTGCGCAGTGTCGGTGTTACTACGAGAATCGCCAATAATAAACGCCTGATGCATAAACAGTCGAATCTCACGAGGTTCGCTGCGTAGGTTCACTACATGAATATTGCGCATAAACGCACTAATGTGCGCGTCAACGACATCGTCGAACTCCAGCAGCACACCTAAGCGTTCGTTTTTTGCTAGCGTATGGCCAATCAGCGCGCGGTGCGGATACCGAAAGCGAAACTCCCAGTCACCGTGGTCGAGCCAACTGATCTCGCCGTCGACCCACACGCCCACCATATGGCGAGTAGAGCGACCGGCTGAGTGGTTTTCGAGCCCTACGTACGGAAAATAAAGATCATGCACCAACCCATAGCGATTGATTCCAACATGCAGTTCGCCGTTACCCAGAACTACTGGTCTAGCCATGCAAACCTCCTTTACGCTCAGAAAGCAAGCGGTAGCGAAGGTCGCGAATAGCGTTCATGAAGTAGAGGAACGCGTCGTACGGCGAGTCGTACGGACTAAAGTAGGCGTGCACGTCACCGTCACGGAACCACTTGGTGCACATATAGTATACGTGATCACTGGTTTGCAGTTTTCGCCAATCGGTAATCAATTGCAGATCGCCGCTGCACACAATGTCGTCTTCAAGTGCATATAAATATTTTAGCGCTTCTTGTTGCATGCTATTGCCAAGCCAAGCCGAAAGATCGCGCTCGGTGTCTGCCCAAGTCACAGTGTCGGGCATGCTCAGTTCGCCTTGGGGTAGGAATACGTCGATTGCCTCTGAAGCGGTATAAAAAGTGTTGTCCTCGCGCGCCAGCCACTGTGCCACGAAGCCCTCGAAGAAACTGAATATACCAGTATCTGCCCATTGGTGCTCGCCAAAGGTTTCGTAATCCATAAAAAGGTTCACCACGGGGCCGTTGTCGGCCGAGCCATTGAGCCAATCGGTATAGGTGTTGGCGCTCAAAGGGTACCCATGCCACTGCTTGTCGCTAAAACGAAACGCCAAATCGTCGGAAAGGCGATAATTCTTGAGCAGTAGCCGGATGTTTTGGGTGTTCGGCGGTCGATAGACGTAATTTGCGCTGCGCCACTCGAGAATTGGGTCCCAACCCTCGGCCAGAATGCCTTTAAAGCCATATTCGTCTGCCCATTTCGCCAAACTGTCGTTGTATGCTAGCTCGGTATTACGAAAGACCGCTGTTTCTACGCCGAACAGCTCGTAGATTTTTTTGCGGTGCATGCGCACCTGGCGTTCAAATTCTTCCAGGCTATAAAAGTAGGCAAGACTGTGATAATACGTTTCGCTCACAATTTCTACTCGGCCGGTTGCCACCAGGCGCTGGAAACTTTGCAATACATCTGGCGCCCATTTTTCAGCTTGCTCTATGAACGTTCCGGTAATACTGAGTGAGATTTTGAAATTGGGGTGTTTTGCTAGTAGTTTTTCAAGCAATTCGTTCATGGGCCGATACGACTTTTTGGCTACCTTGCGCATGATTTTTTCGTTGTTGCGGTCGCTGTGTTGATCGGCTTCGTCGAAATAATCGTGATTTTCGGCCGTGTCAAAAATACTGTATTTGCGCACTCGCCACGGTTGGTGAACATGTAAGTAGAGTACGATTCCGCGCTTGCTCATACCTGCAGCCTCCTGCCAGCGCGCGTGTATAGCTGCATACAATCCCGGGCAACATCACTCCACGAAAGAGTAGCGTATTCATGACGAATGTTTTCTTTCAGGCTTGCGGCGAGCGAAGGAGAAGTAGCAATACCAATAATTTGGTCGGCCAATACTTCGGTATCCCAATAATCATAGCGGAAAATGTTATGTAGTAGTTCGCCCACACCCGATTGTTTAGTAATGATCAGGGCAGAATTGTAGTGTGCCGCCTCAAGCGCGGTCAAACCAAACGGCTCACTCACCGAGCTCATGACAAAAATATCTGCCACACTGTAAGCGTCGCGCCACTGTTGACCACGCACAAAGCCGGTAAACACTACTTTGTCAGCAATACCCAAATCAGCACTGAGGCGAATCAGCTCGTCGCGTTGCTCGCCGTCGCCGGCCAGCAAAAACACCAGCTTGTCATACTTTTGGCAAGCCCGAGCAGCTGCTTTAATAAGATGCGTAAGGCCTTTTTGCACCGTAAACCGTGTAAGCGCAGCGACCACTGTAAAGCCTTCGTTCTTGAGTGTTTCAAGGTAGCAATAGGTGCGCTCGTTGTAGTCGTGATTACCAAAACTTGCTGGGTCGACCGCATTGTAGACCACCTCAATTTTGTCGGCGGGAATGTTATAACGTTCAATGATCAAATTTTTTGTAATATTACTCACTGCAATAATACGATCGGCCATCATTAAACCTTCGTACTCGATTTCGTGCACCAATGGGTTCCCAGCCATAGCCCCGGCACGATCAAATTCGGTGGCGTGCACATGGGCGATCAGCGGGGCACCTGTGAGTTGTTTGGCGCGCATGCCGGCTTCGAGCGTCAGCCAATCGTGTGCATGAATAGCGTCGGGCTTGTTGTTCTTTACAAATTTTTCAGTAAACGCAACATACCGCTGCTGCACGCCGCGAATGTCGCCCAATCCCTGAGACTCGGCCGAATCAACGCCAGCAGCCGAACTTTCGTACGCACCCAGCCCATAGCGTTCAAGTGGCCCTAAGCGAGTGGCTGAATGAATCTTCATAAATTCAACATTCGGGTGCTGGGCAGCGTAGGGAAGTACAAAATCAATGCTCGCGCCCTCAAGCGCCAACGCTTTCGAAAGGTGATAGCATGCTACCCCTAACCCTCCACTGTTATGCGGCGGGAGTTCCCACCCGAGCATCAGAATTTTCATGTCACTGCTCGCCCCCTATTTTCAGGCCGTTGCTCCTTTTACTCGCTAACTTTGCTACTTATTATAGCGGGACGCTTATGCTTTTACAAGGCGAGCGTAGCCGAGGTAGGAGCCTCGAAAAACGCCTCAACAGTGCGCACAACCATTTCAGGGCTAGCCGAAGAATCATAGAAAACGTTATGATACCGCTCAGATGATATACCCAGCACGCGCAAGATCTCCCATACCTTATCTTGCTGTTCTTTCATATAGTGAGGCAGGGCAACCAAGTGGACGATGCGGCGATTTTGTTCGTCCAAAAACCCGGCGGCGTCGAGCGCAGCGCATAGCCACTTGCCACGCTTGGTACGCAAAGTGATACGATCATAAAGCGGGTTCTCAGGTTCACGTGGCGTAAAAATAATCTCAAGCCCTTGGCGTTGGATAAATCCGAATCGGTCGAGTTCGGCAACCAGCTGCTTGGCATGCGCCACTTTGGTACTTTCTGCCACCAGTAGTGTATCGTCGTCGTTCGATCCAATGTTGTGAGCTTTAAACAGCTGCTGCAAGCTCGCGCGAAACGTCTCGCGATCAGTCTGAGCATACTGCGCCGACACCGTGCCGTCGTCTTCGGTGGCATGAGTCTGGTTGTAATCGTCGTACAGCGAAACTACACGCGCTTGCGGAAAAAGTCGGCGAAATAGCTGATTAAGTCGCAAGCCGATCGTATCTTCGGGTGTCAAGATAGGCGCCGTCAAATGATAGCCAGCCGCTGCGTAATCAGTCATGTATGGCCCCAGTGCCTCAAACTCTATGGGCATTTGTCTGTCGCGTTGTGTCAGCAAAGCCGGAAGCTGAATACGTGAAAAATCGACGCCACCATATACAAATGCGGCATCGCGCTGAGTTTGCTGAGTTTTTAAACGCGCTCGTTCACTTTTTGTCAGTCGGCCAGATGTCGAAAGGGAAGATTGCATGAAATTATAGACTCCGAATCAATCAGATTATAAGTATAACACAGAAAAGTTCCCCGGCAAGCACTTGGCTTACCGGGGAGGTTTTGCTCCTGAGAACAGGTGCTCCTCGTAAGGGGCTATGAGCACATCATACCGAGGGAGTCAGCCGACCAACTGGGCCGGCTTGCAAGCTCGATGGCGTCGCGATACGCGTTGGCGTCCGCGTACGTGGTGCTCTCCTCCGTAGACACCTGATTCTCAAGAGAAGAGGTGCTGGTGGTACACGAGGGAACACTTTCAGCTGCAGCTCGCTGCGTCGTCGCGGGCGCGGGAGCATCCAAGGTATCAACCATGACGGTCCAATCCTGCCACGTCGTTGTGGCAATCTGTATATCCTGTAGTTGTCTTTCTGACAGCCGAGCCGGCTCTCTCGAGAATAGAATAAGGCCCTAGCGGACCAGCTCGGCTGTTAGAAAGCAGTAAGCAAAGAGCACTGGCGTATCACCAGTATTTTGCATTATACCACTTATGACTATGCAAGTCAATACCTAAGAAAATCCCGGTATAGCTAGCGTGCTATACCGGGAGTGGAGAAGGACACTATGAAAGCAGCTCTTCAGCCGAAACATCCTTGCAGTAAGTCCCTCTGTCCGGACCTTCGGTGATGGGCTCGATTTCAATACCTTCGTAGGCATGCCGTTCGGCAATCTCTTCGGTCTGCCCCCAGCACCGCAAGACCGTATCTTCAGAGGTCAAGTCTTCGAGCGTGCGATCGAAGAGATTGTAGGCGTAAAAGCCCTGATCGATACCAAAAAAATCGGCCGGTCGAGAAGTGACTGTGGCATCCGACATCATGTCATCTGCCTCGGGAGACGAAGAGGACGTTGCAAGGGCAACAAGTCCCACCGCCGCGAGTACGACTAGAGCAGCGCAACAGATCGCAGCAGGAACCAGAATTACCAACTTCTTCATTGGACTATCCCTTCTATGGAGCTATCACACGATAGCGGGTACAAGGCAGATTTACCTATGTATAGATTATAGAATATACGAACAGGATGTCAATAACTGAAACGTTTCTACATAATTCAACCCGTCAATTTTAGCTATTGCACACAACGACTGATTATTTTATACTATAGAAGTCTCGATTTCCGTAGCATTGGAGGGAACTATGAGCAGTCCGGATGACATCATCCAGACTATGGTCCATCAGGCTCAACGCTTCCTAGGCGCCTTCAGATATTCTCGCGAAGCCGACCTAGTGGCAACGTTTATGAAATGTGGTGTTACTAACAACTACAGTTTCGACCAGCTTACAGAATTTCGTATCGTGCGTCTCACCAAATGCCTCGGTTTTTGGCGCGATAAAACTCACTTTGCCGGCATCTATAATCAGCGAACTGATTATACAACCGAGACGGCCATCGCAGTGCGGACAACTGGCACATTCGGCGGCGAGTGGATTTTTATGCTTGATAGCGATCGGTCAGTTCTTGCCAGCCGTAATGATACTGGTGTAAGCGAGTGGGAAGGCCTCGAGGGAGCAGAGCTCATCGAAGCGGTTATCACAAGCGCTCTCACCGAAGAGCTAACACCAAAGCAGCAACGCAAACAATGGCGTTTCGGTAAGCGCTAAAAAACAACCCCTGGTATCTTAGATCCCAGGGGTTCAATAATATATCACGACAAATCAAGCAGCTGAAGGCCGGTAGTCGCGTCTACCTTGCGCTTCAAGAGCGTATCTTCAAAAAGATGGAGGCGCAGTTCACAAGTGCCGCCTACAACCAACTCTTTCACATGCCCACCAGTAGCCCGGTAATCACGCCCGCTCAGCGTGCCGTGAATGTGCCACTTCGGTTGGTTATCTGCCCAAGCCAAGTTACCCTGTAAAGAAGTAATCTCCATAAGGTCGCGAAAAGCTTGCCAGTTATATTGCTGTGTCTCCAGGTCATAAAAGCCCAGTTCAGCCGATTCGGCGCCACCCAAACCCTGTAGCCATGCGGCTTGAAGGTTTTCTTTTACAGCCAGCTGATTCAAACTCTCAATGAGTTTTTCGCCGCGGTCTAACCTTACCAATATCTCGTTTTGCGCTCGTAGATAATGCATATGTTTTTTAGTATACACCATTGAAAAGCCCTCCGCATTAGGCGGAGGGCGGCGGATAAGCACTTAGCCCAAGTAGTTCCGGGCAAGCCCAGCAAGGATAATCGCGATAGCGATAACAGCCATAACCACACCGAAGCGCTTGTCGAACTTATCGAACTCTTTCTCTGTACTCACTTAACCTACCTCCCTAGCGGTGCTTCGTACAAGATTTAATATTATACTATAAAGTTTGTCTTATGTAAATGCTTCAGATTCACCGTATTTTAAGTTTTTGTTGCTTAAGTCGATCACACAAGGAGGGCGCAATGGCAAAATATAGCGAAAAGGCACAAGAAAAAGTTGAGAAAACAATGCATGAGTTCAAAAAAGGCGAATTAAAATCTGGCAAGAGCGGCAAAAAGGTCACCAGCAAAAAACAGGCGGTTGCAATTGGCCTCAGTAAAGCACGCAAAGAAGGAGCGAAGGTGCCGAAGAAGAAATAGTCTATTCATTTATACCTCAAGATTATATACTAAGTACGTCGTATAACCAGAAAGGGTGAGAACAATCGCTCACTATCCAGAAGATTTTTTCGGTGACTCCTACGACTATACCGAAAATGATGCTCGCATTCCTGAGATCAATATGGAGCTACCTAGCGTCTCCACGTCCGATCCTCAAGCTATTGATATAGCAGCCATGCTGATCTGGCTCGACAAGAAACACAATCTTGATAACGACAGTAATCTGATCGTTTTCGAGCTCATGCAAGGCTTTCCTGGCCTTTGGTGTTTGAAGGATTTCTACATCAACGTGACATTCTGTGACCCCCTAAAGGCTTTTGTAGCTCAGCGGCTTAATCAAGACTGGAATGACATGCGATCGCGGCGGTTCGATACAGCGGAGAGCGAACACCGCTTTAATCTGCAAGAGGATGATCTGTATAGCACGGATAGCGAGGTTATATTTGCAAGACCGAATTTTAGCGTCGATCCTCACCGCCGTCTCTATGCAATTCCAAAAATAATTGCGAACACGAGACGTACAATTCGCGTCACACGAGTTCCGAGAGAATCGACTGTAAATGTAGCACATACTGCACGACCCGATGGTACGCGCGTGCATATTCCATAACAACCTACACCCGATCAGAGCAGCCTTGCCTGGTCGGGCATTTTATATCACATGCAAATATGATATAATGTAGCCAAGCACAGGGGTGTAGCTCAGTTTGGCCTAGAGCACAGGTCTCCAAAACCTGGTGTCGGGGGTTCGAATCCCTCCACCCCTGCCAAGATTAGATTACAACGAATCCAAATACGTTATTTCAGGTTTGGATTTTTTGTTTTTCTGCACTAATGAACCAATCAAGGAGCTCGCCGACGAGTAAAAATAGCAGCCAACTGGCCGCTATTTTTATTTCTTTCGCAATTTTAGCGATTTCAATTTCTTTTTCAAAAGTCGCTTTCGAGAAGCTCCGTGCCAGTTTTTGTGCTTAGCCATAGTATCCAATCGTTATAATATTACTTCTATACTACAACAGTTTAGCTTGTTTGACTAGTGTGAGACGACGCCTTATTCTTTAGCCTCCTGTCACATCCCGGATGAAACTGCGACAAGTTCGTCTTTGGCTTGAACTTCTTTTTCAATATCCTCAAGCGTTGGAGCTTTTTCGGCAATTTCCCGGGGAAGCTGCGCAAGTGCGATCGCCCGCAGAGCACAAAAACCACGCCGACGAATTGCAATTTGCAGATCGATCGGATCGGTGGCGGAATAAACATCATGGCGCGCAGCACGGTGTTCTGCATTATCAAAAATAACCGCCCATGTTGGATCACCGGCATCGAGCGCCGTTCCGTCTTTCGTGGCATCGAGTACCTCTTTGGCAATAGCCGCAAGTGCTTGGTTCTGCTCACTAAGAGTTTCCGCATAACCCAGCGCCGTCACACCAATAGCATACGCCAGCCGCTGCGGGTTATCGAGTTGTTCGTTAAAGCGGTCAAATAACTCTTTAGTGTCATCACTCAAAGGTAGTTCATTTTGTTCAAGGCGATATACTCTCATAATTCCTCCTATTTTTCAGCAAATTAAAACACTCCTCGGCGTTCGGGCGCGTTAGCACGTGCGGGAGCGTTTCGTTGTTCGTGTACGATTATACGCCGCTTTTAAAAGATGTAAAGTTTAATCGTTAATCGTAGCGCGAGCTAATAGGCGTTACCGTTCCGTCATGCAGGAGCTTTACCATAGCCGATAGGGTTGCGACACGGCCAATCGCCGCGAGTCGGATCCAAGGCTCCTCCTTCATAGGAAGTTCACTAAAATACAGCGCCGCCTCTGATTGCTTCATATGGCCGATTTCGTATGAGGTCGCTCTTCCCACATAACCATTAGGGCAGCAGACCCACGTAGCATCGGATTGCTTCGCTATCTCCAGTATTTTTGCTTCGATCTCATGATCGGGCATATTCGCGTCGTCCCCCGGAAACCGTACGAAAGAGTCATGAGGATCGAGCGGGTCGGTATCGGGTGGAGTTGTGACACGAATACCGTTCGCCCGGAACTCGGCAATCGCCGCCCGTACCGGCTTCATACGCCCGTGACGATAACTGCCAAAGATTGCAATTGTTGGAGCATCGGGGGTAATAAGTTTATCCATAGCCCAATCGTAGCAAATTATTTCAAGATGTGAAAAGAGGGGTACACTACTAGAGCATACCCCTTTGGTGGCTTTACGCCGCCTTTTCTAGAGGAGTCGTAAGGCGTGGCGGCCGAGACATGCCATACATGCTCGTCCAGACACCAAGCGTCACAAAGACGCCGCAAGCGACAGCCAGTAGAACAGCAATACCGTAAAGTCCGGCCACCAACGCGTGGTAAAAGCCCGCAGCTGCAAAACCAGCCGCCACAGCCACCACGAATCTTACCGACCTCAGACGCCATGCAACCAGTGCACTAATGCCAATAATAATGGCACCATATGCCATACCACGGTAGACATACCAGTTGTCCGGCAAAGAAGGAAGTCGAGAGAACGGCTCCAGGGCAGTCTGCTGCCAGGAAGTGTGCTCGTAGAAGCTGAGAGAGAGGGCGAGGACACCTATGCCAATAGCGATCGTCAACGCACCACCCATCCAGCTCACTAGCGACGCAGCCAACCGAGAAGAGTTTGGACCTGCACCCATGACTCCAAGCGTCATAAGCTGCCACATAATCGATGCACTGATCACAGAAACGACGGGCCCAATCCCGTAGTTGCCGAGGTCGCGAGAAAACGACATGAGGCCCACGTTTGCCGACATGATACCGAAGCCAACGCCAACAAATGTCAGAATAACCCCGAGCAACAGCCAGCTGCGCTTCTCCCTAGGGGCCTTGAAAATACCTCCGACAGCGTATGACGCCCACCCCGCAAGCGCAAAAGCAATCGTCGGCATCGGACCAATCAACAAGATTGAAAACGAAGCTGCAGGCAGAAAGGCACCTCCAGGAATGCCGACAAACCACCAGCGTCGATTGCCGGGTTTGCGCATCTCCCGTAGCAACGAACGGAAATTGAGCTTGTATTCCCAGTCAAGCACCGACCAGTGCAGTCCACGATAGAGGAATCTGACGACTACCGACAAAAGCAATAGCGCCGGAGCAAGCAGCATCCAGCCAATGACAGTGGAGCCGCTCAGCGAGATGAATCCCGCGTGAAAGTACGATCCGGCCTCCTGTGCAAGGTCCTTGTTGCCATCGCTTTGTTCAAAGATAGCAACGCCAACCCCGATCGCTCCCAGCCAGCAAAGCAGCTGATACCAAAGTGGTTCGCTAGATGTCGTTGTCGACATTTACTAATCCTTTCGTTCCGAGTTGTGCAAGAGCGTTAAAGCGGAGTCATCACTGTCTCACGCCTAGTGTTATTATGACACAAGTTAGACAATATTGCCATAACGTAGAAAAATCCCTCTCGGCAAGGAGAGGGATTTTCTTTATAGAAAGCTATTAGCGGTTAAGCAATTCGCTCATCAATCCGCGGCGGCTAGCGTACCAATAGTAGGCAGCCGCAACCAGTGAACCGAGACCAACCACACCACCGATCATCTCGGCTGGACCAGTCGTAGGAAGTTCTGCAGGCAGTTCTTCACACTTCTCGTCGCCTTCTGGAATACCTGGCTTACATTCTTCAGGTTTTTCACAGGCAGGGTCACCAATTGGCTTGTAGTTACCTTCGTCTTTTTTATCGACGGTAATGATTTTACCAGTTTCTGGGTCACAAACCTTTACAGGTTCACAAGCTGGGTCACCTACAGGAACGTAGTTGTCGGCTTCATCTTCGTCTACAACGATAGTTTCGCCGGTTTCAGGGTTACAAACTTCTACCTTGTTTGGAGGAGTCACAGTTACTTTGACTTCACAGTTTTCGCCAGTAACAGTTGTGTTCTGACCGTTCACAAGTACCTTGGCGGTCATCTTTACAGTGTACTCACCTGGAGCAGTGTATTCGTGAGGAACGTTGGTTGCATCTGCAACTTCTGCGGTTGTACCGTCACCGAAGTCAAAGGTGTAGCCGGTGATTGTCGCACCGTGGTCAGCACTTGCCGTACCAGTAAAGGTAAACTTGGTACGAGAGTTCTCGATTCGTTCGAAGGCAAGGTCGTCACAGGTGTAGACAGGTTCTTCTTCAACCGTTACTTTTACCTGACATTTCGCGTCGGTTACTTCTTTGGTTTCTTTACCGTCGATAGTGACGATAGCCGTTACTTTTGCAGTGTATTCACCAGCCTGTGCGTAGGTGTGGTTGATAGTTTTGTTTGTAGAGGTTTCGGTTGTACCGTCGCCGAAGTCAAACTTGTAACCAGTTACGACAGCACCGTTGGCAGCAGTTGCGCTCGCTGTAAACTTGCGCTCAGTTCGAGAGATTTTTTCTTGGGTCAGGCCAGTACATGCGTAGCTTGGCTCAACAACAGTGACAGAAACTTTACAGTTGTTGGTCACAGTTTTTTCGTACGAGTTGTTGATCTTTACTTTCACACTTACTGTCGCAGTGTAGGTACCAGGTTTGGTGTACTGGTGAGTGTAGTTTGCAGACGTATTGCTAGTAGCAGCGGTCTTTTTCGTACCATCACCCATGTCAAAGGTGTAGCTAACGATCTTTGCACCGTTTTTAGCAGTTGCTTTAGCAACGAGCTGGTAACGGTTACGGTAGCCGGCAACAGCGGTTTTTGTAAGGCTGTCACAAGTGTAAACTGGCTTGGTAGCACGAACTGGGTTACCACAAGAGGTAAGGATAGCAGCACGGAAATCACCGTTAGCATCCAAGAATACGAATGCAACAATATAGTCAGCGGCGAAAGAAGTTGAAGTCTTTCGTTCGTAGTACGTTTTACCGCCGATGCTGATTTTGCTACTGCCGCTCATGTTGTGGCGACCAATACTATACGCGTTGGTAGCAACAACTTTGCCGTCAACAGTCACACGGCCGTCTTTGTATACGCGGCCCATTTTAGCTTTGCTACTTGCGTTTGTAATGTCGCTTTCGCTCAAGCCGTAGTGACCATAGATCTTCGACAGTTCGCTTTTATTATCTTTGTAGTCTTCAGCTAAGTCTTTGTAGTCCATCGAACCACAATGAGTAATAGCGTTGTCGTCACAGTCTTTTGGCAATGCTTCAGAATTGGTTGTCAAAAAACCAAACAACGCAATTCCACTCACAACCACAGCCAAAACTGCTAATGATGCATAAATTTTCTTCACTTGTATCTCCCTTGGCCCTCCACAGGCCACCTTAATACTTATCCGTTCTATATTAACACAGACTTTTAATAATGTCAACTATACTGTTTACGGTATTTTTGATAATAAGCTCGGCAGACATTGACAGTGAAAATATCTCTCGCTACTCTAATTTATGCGCAACAGAGACAAGAGCAAGAAGGAGATTAATGTCCAGGTTCAAAACGCGCGTTTCATCTAAAGCGCCCAGGGAACTACAGGATCAACTGAACAAAAATCAACAAAGGTGCGCACCCCATGCCGGCCATATAGTTCGTGCAGCAAACAGATATCAACCAGGTGGACCGTTTCCGGAGCTACTTAGAGAGTACGGTATCACCCCTGCTACAGTTGATACTGACGAGCTGCTGTTGCTTTGCCAGGAGTGGGAGAACACACCAGACGATACGGATTTCTTCAATATCCCACAAAAAGGTGGTAGGCTCGAACAGCTCTTTCGTGAACGCTGCGAGCAGCTCCGTGACCTTCATAACGTTGATGTCGATATGGAGCTACACAGAATCATGAAAAGAAGAGATGACATCTAAAATGAGATGAGACATATCACCAGAGCCGGGTGACTATAAATACGGCTCATTTTTCTTGCCATACCATCGTGTGTGGCTTTTTGCTATACTACTACACATGAAGTCTTTGAGCCTGAGCCAACCGCATCTGATCATCCTTACTGGCATAAAGGGGAGTGGCAAGACCTTTTTCGCCGAAAAGTTTGCCGAGACATTCCATGCACCCTACATCTGCCGGGAGTGGATTGACACTGTTGTACCCGACAAAACAACTGCGAATGAAATTATTACAAAACAACTCGACGAGCTCCTTAAAACAAAGCAATCTATTGTCATTGACGGGCTAGCCGGCACCCGCACCGACAGAGTTGAGCTTGGCCACAAAGCACGCGAAGCCGGCTACGACACTATGCTGATTTGGGTGCAGACCGACCCCGTTACAGCAAAGAATCGGGCTATCAAAGACAGCAAAGGCGAGCTTACTTCAAGTGAATACGATAAACTAGCTAAGCGCTTTACGCCGCCAAGTGCACTCGAAAAACCAACCGTCATTAGCGGCAAACACACCTATGCCAGCCAGGCTAAAGTTGTGCTCAAAAAGCTCACCTCACCGCGAACGGCTATTTCGACTCACCGAACTGCCACCGTACGCCCTGCCGAACCTGGCCGCCGCAATATTACCATACGATAGGAACGTTCGTGCCCACGATAATCGATGAAGAATTTGGTCAAATCACCCTTCGACGCAGCGCCAAGGCTTCGAGTGTGCGCATTCGAGTGGCGCCAGATGGCAGATTGCGTGCATCATTACCCCTATACGCGCCGGTTTTTCTCGTCAAACGACTGCTAAAAAATTCTCGCGCACAACTGCGGGCAATGCTGGCCGAACAACACACGAGTGTTTTTGAACATGGCATGCAAATAGGCAAGAGCCATACGCTTCTTGTGCGCGAGGTAGCCGGAACAGAACCAGTAGCAAAGCGCCACAATCTCCAGATTATCGTGTCACTGCCAGCAGACATGTCACTGGCTCATCCTATTGCCACCCGAGTCGCGCGCGATGTGGTGATTGAAGCGCTGCGAATCGAGGCAAAAAGTCATCTTCCTAAACGACTTGCCTACATGGCCGAAAAGCATAATATGCCCTACGAAAAAGTGCGGTTTTCGCACGCCAGCGGTCGGTGGGGCAGCTGCAGCAGCAACGGCACGATCAGCCTGAATATCGCACTCATGAAACTGCCATTTGAGCTGATCGATTACGTGCTGATTCACGAACTGTGTCACACAAAAGAAATGAACCATTCAAAAGATTTTTGGGATCTTGTGGCAACTGCCGATCCACTTTATAAAATACATCGCCAGGCATTAAAAAGCGAAACACCGTCTATCTAGCACACTCTTCAAAAAGCTCACGCTTACCTGTATACTGAGGGCAGATGTTTCAAAACGGAATACTACTTAATCAACAAACCTCTAAAGCCGTGCGGTCGGCTGGCCTTATACTTCCCCTAGGACTGTTTGGTTATGGGTTCCTTGTGCAAGGAGGTCTGGTTGATACGTCGCATTATGTAAGCGATCTGGTGTTTTACCTCATTATGATCCCATGGATACTAGCAGGGGTTGTGCAGTTTATCTTCCTTGAAAAAACAAAGAGCGATTCGCTTTGGCGTTTTGCGGTTTACCATTTATTTGCGGGATTGTATGTTTTCTTTGTTGGCGGCCTTAATACACCGTTTACTGCCGGCTGGATATTACTTTTTCTTGCCTCGTACGCATCGCTTTCCAACCGAGGGCTGCGTCTTAGTGTCACTATCTTTGCCGCTATAGGTGTTATCGATAGTATAATTCACTGGCAAACACCATCAGCTCTGCTTATTAATGGCCTCTGGCTGCTCGTTATTTTAACTGTTGGCATTACAAGCAGTGTGATAACGCGTATTCAGGAGCAGAACGAGGCAGAACTTATGCGTTCTAAGGCTCAGCAAACCATGCAACGCGACCAAATTCTGACTTTAGTCAATAATCTCACTGATGCCATTTTAAGTACCGACAATCGAGGTGTGATCCGTCTATACAACGCCGCTAGTCTTAACCTGCTCGATACCAACAAAAGCCTCAATGGCATCCACATCGACGACGCGCTGCCGCTTCATATTGCTAACAAAGAAACATTCAAACTATCTGAGAGTCTTCGCAAAACCCAAAGCGTGGTTGTTCGCGATGACGTTACCATGACGATTGGTGACGAAGTATACCGGCTGGAGGTAACATATTCACCAATTCGCAGCAGCTACAGCCGCAGCAAAAAAGCCGAAGCACAGGACGGCTATATTTTGATTTTGCGCGATGTTACGAAAGCAAAAAGCCTTGAAGAAGAGCGCGACGAGTTTATTAGTGTGGTAAGCCATGAACTGCGCACGCCAATTACGGTGGCCGAGGGAACGATTAGCAACGTACAAGTGATGATGGACCGCAAAGATTTTCCGCCCGAAACACTGAAAAGCGGTATCGCCTCGGCGCACGAGCAGGTTATGTACCTTGCCAAGATGGTCAACGATCTTTCTACTTTATCGCGAGCTGAACGCGGTGTGGCCGATGCGCCCGAAACAATCAACGTGCGTGAATTAATCGACGAACTATACCGCGAATACGCACCACAAGCCGAAGCAAAAGGCCTCAAGTTCAACCTTGATCTGGCACCATACCTCGGCAAGGTAAGTGCGAGTCCGCTCTATCTTAAAGAAATGTTGCAAAATTTCATTACCAATGCCATTAAATACACGAAGGAAGGCAGCGTAACTATGCTTGTAACGCGCGACAAAGCCAAAAACAAGGTAACGTTTGAGGTAAAAGACACGGGTATTGGCATTAGCAAAAGCGACCAAGCCAAGATTTTCCAGAAGTTCTATCGTGCCGAAGATTACCGCACCCGCGAAACTAGTGGAACTGGTCTTGGACTTTATGTCACAACCAAACTAGCTAAAAAAATTGGCACAAAGATCGACTTTCATAGCCGGCTTAATCATGGATCGAGTTTTAGTTTTAGTCTTAAAAGTACAGGGGTAGATGGTAACAAAGATAGCGCCAGTAGCTGAGCAGAATTTTGAATAGAAAAATTGACACATTTTGCTGTTTATGATATATTCAACCTGAAGCAAGAAGTGGTTTTGCTTAGAATTTGGCGTACAATGACCGAAGGAGTTGTCATGCCATACACTTTCGAGGACTGGAAAAACGACCTCGACGACAAGCATGAAGAACAACTGGAAAATGATCGTGAAGAGGCTGCCGAGATGGAGGCCTACTTTCGCGAAAAAGATCCGTTCTTCTACTCGATCGGAGAAGCCGACGATGATGACTGGTTTGAGCTCGACCAGGCTGATCTTGATGCGGCCTTCGAGTACGATCTGTGGCTTTCAGGAGCTGAGTAAGATTCAAGATCGTCGAAGACCAGCCAACAGGTAAGTCCCGCTCAAGTCGGCGGAAGCATGAGAAACCAGCTTCCGCCGCCACAATACTCTCTTTGCAGAGTATTTTTTATTTGCATCGCAAATTATATGCTAGCCAAGCTCAATTTTATCTGCTCGAACAATACTTGCAACTGGTCGACCCTTCCAGGTAATTGTATGGCGAGCATATCCTGAGGCACTACTGATAAAAATAAGAAGCTCCTGAAAAATCACTACAGGCCAAAGGAGAGCACCAAGCCACCAACCTTTACCCCAAAGCTTAAAGGTATAGAGACCGTATATTGCCATTCCTAAAACAAGCAGTGTAAGCGAAATGCTCTGAAGTGCCGCCCATTCTACAAACACGCCACTAATCACGCCAAAGGTAGGCAGATTAAGCATCAGCAAGCCGGCAAACGCCAACCACGAACCAAACCAACGCGTATCGACTTTCGGTAGCAGCAGGCGACGACCAGTTTCGAGCTGTGAATGCCACTTTTTTTCGTACGCAACACCGAGCTTAGCCGAGGCCACGAGACAGTGGTACCGAACCGTTCCCAGCAGCTGTGCCAAGGCCGATTCTGGTGCAACACTGGCTTTCACTCGTTCAAAGCCGTTAAATTCCTGTAAAAGAACATCACGCTTGATCATCCAAAGAGCACTCGAGGCTGCCGGCGCTTTAAAACGCGAGAGTACGAGCTCCCAAAAATAGCGTAGGTGCCCAAAAAGCACACTTACCCGGTAGGCATCGTCACGTCGCGGAATAACAGAGGCCATGTCGACGTTTTCACTCAGCATATAGCTCACCAGCTGGCTGATTGTTGTGGGCTGAATAAACGTGTCGACGTCCATAAAAACGACAATCGAGCCGCTTGCTTCGCGCGCTAAAATCTCAAGCGCATAGTTTTTACCCAACCAGCCCTCGGGCAACTTAACGCCAGGTACAAACCGTACGCCAGCATGCGCAAATGACCGAACGAGGACGGAAGTATCGTCAGTTGAGCTGTCGTCAAACACCACAATTTCCATTTTTTCGTAGTCGCTCGCAAGCACCCGTTCAAGACATTCGGTCATGACGCGCATTTCATTGCGCGCCGGAATGCACACGCTCACACTTGGTGCGTTAAGGGCCGGCGTATAGGTTTTTTTAATACGGAATCGACGGAATGCGATAATCAACCGCCACAATAAACCCACCAACAGCGCAGCGATGACTCCACCAACAGCAAAAGTTATAATCATGAGCACGATATGTTTAGTGTAGCACACTTGACGAAAACGGCGCACTCGGCTATACTGTTACTTGACAGTCTGCCTCGAAGCAGACTTTTAAATTGGGAGAAAAGCTTTGGTAGCCAAAGGTAAAAAAACCACTGAAAAGGCTGGTGAAACGAACATCACCCGTATCACCGCCAAAGATACGAAAACCGTAGAAAAGCCGGATAGTAAAGCACCTGCACCAGAAGCAGCAGAGAAGAAAACGAAAAATCCGCTGATTTTGCTGGGCCGATACTTTAAAGGTGCATGGCAAGAACTCAAACAAGTTCGCTGGCCTACACGCCGTGCAACCTGGGGCCTCACCCTTGCCGTTATCATCTTTACTGCCGTGATTGCCGCTGTTATTTTACTGCTCGACGCCCTGTTTAAATATTTGTTTGAATTAATGTTAGGATAAAGAAATGTCAAAGAATCGTTACGAC
>Ga0105032_100004_pt1 | contig 172013 bp, 180 predicted proteins | sample RS_126metaG_FD_91481 | JGI IMG/M metagenome (GOLD analysis project Ga0105032, IMG submission 91481) | Switchgrass associated microbial communities from Austin, Texas, USA, to study host-microbe interactions - RS_126 metaG | ecosystem: Host-associated > Plants > Roots > Rhizosphere | place: USA... | reverse complement strand
GATGCCGTGCAGGAAAACGCACGCCGCAAAGGCTACAATGTCAACATAGACGAGTTGCTTCGTCTCGACAGTTCGCGTCGTGAACTGCAACAGGAGGCCGATAGCTTGCGGGAAAAGCGCAACGACATCGCATCACGCATGAAGGGCGGTCGGCCGAGTGAGGAATTGGTGGCCGAGGGTAGGGAAATCAAGGCGCAGCTTGCGCAGCTGGAAGATGAGCTGAAAGCAGCAGATGTAGCGTTTGTTGATGCACATAAAAAGGTGCCCAATATGGCGCTGCCCGATGTCCCGGTAGGGCAAAGTGAAGACGAGAACGTCGTGGTGCGAGAAGTGGGCGAAAGACCGCAATTTGACTTTGAGCCGAAGAACCACTGGGAAATCGGCCAACGGCGCGACTGGATCGATAAAGAAAGGGCTGCCAAGGTGGCCGGAGCGCGATTCGCTTATGTAAAAGGTGACTTGGCACGATTGCATTTCGCTCTGATTCAGTTTGGTATCGATATGTTAACGGACAAGGAAGTGATTAAAAAGATCGTTCAAAATAACAATTTAGAGCTTTCGACCAAGCCTTTCACGCTCGTTATGCCACCTGCAGTGGCACGTACAGAGGTCTACGATGCAACAGGTCGACTTAATAAAGAAGAGCAAACCTACAAGCTTGCCGAAGACGACCTCTGGCTGAATGCAAGTGCCGAACACGTTATGGCGCCTATGTACATGGGAGAAACGTTGGACGAAGCACAATTGCCGATCCGTTTTGTTGGCTATACGACCGCATTTCGCCGCGAAGCCGGCACATATGGCAAGGACATGGAGGGCATTTTGCGGCTTCATCAGTTCGATAAGCTGGAAATGGAGAGTTTTACGACAGCAGAAACTGGCCTGAGTGAACACAAGCTCATGGTGGCGATTCAGGAATATCTTATGGATCAGCTGAAGCTACCCTACCGGGTATTGCAAAAATGTACTGCCGATATTGGTGGGCCAAACGCAGCCGGCGTTGATATTGACGCATGGTTGCCTGGTCAGGACAAATATCGAGAAACGCATACGGCGGATTACATTACCGATTACCAGGCGCGTCGCATGCAGACAAAAACACGCCGAGCAAATGGTGAACTGCAACTCGTGCACACCAACGATGCGACTGCTTTTTCACAGCGTCCGCTGGTGGCAATTATCGAAAACTATCAGCAGCAGGATGGCTCGGTGCGAATACCGGAAGTTTTGCAACCATATATGGGCGGTCGAAAGGAAATCTAGCCTTGATTTATTTGATAGGTGGGCCTGCGCGCTGCGGAAAATCGACGCTTGCCGAGCGGGTGCGCCACAAGGTTGATGGCGATGTACTTTCAGCCGATGCGTTTAAAAAGACGTTGCTTCAGAACCTTCGTCCGTCTTGGGTGCCCGACATTTTTGACCATGTGATCGCACCAATTGGAACTATGAGCAGCGCAACTCGGCAGATTGACCGCCTGCGCCGTCGTGATGAGCGTATGTGGCAGTTTTACGACGGCTACATTGATGCTGACTTGCAGGCATCGCCGCACAAAGATATTTTGATCGAAGGGAATATCTGGCCGGATTTTATTGCGGGTCTGCGCCATACTCATAAAGCAGTGTTTCTTGTTGATCTCGCACCCGCCGAAGATCAGTTTGAGCGTCTACAGAAAATACGCGACAGTGATGACGACAATAATTGGATGAAAGCGCGTGATTTTAACGACCGGGCACTAAAGAAATGGGCAAAATTCAATCGCTTACGATCGGAGCGATATGTACAGCTATGTCGCGAACATGGCTATCCGTATTTTGACATCTCGCAGCGCGGCATTGGCTACGGCCAGGATCGTGCCTATGTTTCTTTGCTCCAAAAATGATATAATAAAGTCAGCAACTTAACACAATTAAAGGAGGGAAGATGATTACCGGAATTGATATGACAGGTGTTAAGTATGAACTCGACGACACGACGAAAAAATACGTGACGAAAAAAATCGGCCGGCTTGACCGCTACCTTCCGAAACATGCACGTGGGAGTGCCACGGCTGAAGTGAAATTGAAAGAAGTGAACCGCGATCATGGTAATAAATATGAAGCCGAGGTGATTTTGCACGTGCCTGGCCGCAAGATTACCGCAAAAGATTCGACGGTTAATATGCTGGCGGCTGTAGATATCGTGGAAGCAAAATTGGTAGCGCAGCTGCGTAAATACAAACAAACCAGCTCGCTCCGCCGTGGTGTATTGAGCCGTTTCAAGCGTAGCTATGCGCGGGAAGCTCAGTAGCCGGAGAAAGCTCGTTGTCTCTTGAAGTGAAACAGCGTATAATAAAGGAAGTATTTTGACAGTTTCCTAAACAAGGGGTTAGTAGAGATGGTAAGTAGGCAGAAAGCACTCAGCAAAGTGTTTGGTGATCCGCAAGCGCGGATTTTGAAGCGTTTGGAAAAGAAAGTAGTGGCAATTAATGCGCTAGCCGATACGTATAAGGCGTTCAAGAAGGCCGATTTACCCAAGCAGACCGCTGTACTGAAAGAAAAACTGGAAGATAAAAAAACCACGCTGGACGATATTTTACCAGATGCCTTTGCACTGGTGCGCGAAGCTAGTGACCGTGTGCTTGGTATGCGGCCATTCGATGTGCAGTTGATTGGTGGTATGGCACTGCATGAAGGCAATGTAGCTGAGATGAAAACTGGTGAAGGCAAGACGTTGGTGGCGACGCTGCCGACGTACCTGAACGCGCTCGAGGGCAAAGGTGTTCATGTAGTAACTGTGAATGATTACTTGGCGCAGCGAGATGCTGGTTGGATGGGTGAACTGTACGACTTCTTGGGTTTGACTGTTGGGGTGATTATCAACGATGCATCGTTTATGTACGATAAAGATTTTGACAACGATGCCCACGACGATCCGCGCATGCGTAAACTACGCCCGGTTACTCGTAAAGAAGCCTATGCGGCCGATATTACCTACGGTACCAACAACGAGTTTGGATTCGATTATCTACGCGACAACATGGTGAATGAAGTTGAGCTACTAAGGCAGCGCGATCTGAACTACGCGATTGTGGACGAGGTAGATTCAATTCTTATCGACGAAGCTCGAACACCATTGATCATCAGTGCTCCTGCTGCAGAAAATCCTGATAGTTACTATCAATTTGCCAAAGTTGCGGCAAAATTGACCGAAAAAGACTATATTTTGGACGAGAAGCGCCGCAGCGTATCGCTGACCGACGAAGGTGTTGAAAAAATCCAAAAAATGCTGGGTATAAAAAATTTGTACACTCCAGAATACGTGCGAAGTGTCTACCATATGGACCAAGCTTTACGAGCACAAACATTATTCAAGCGCGACAAAGATTATGTGGTCACAAATGGCGGTGAAGTGGTTATTGTGGACGAACACACTGGCCGCTTGATGCAAGGCCGCCGCTATAACGAAGGCTTGCACCAGGCAATTGAGGCCAAAGAAAACGTCACAGTGCTACAAGAAAGTATGACGCTGGCGACGGTTTCGTTCCAAAATTACTTCCGCTTGTACAAAAAACTGGCCGGTATGACCGGTACGGCATTTACCGAGGCCGAGGAATTTCAACAAATTTACAGCCTTGATGTGATTCAGATTCCGTCAAACCGCCCGATTGCGCGTGAAGACAAGCAAGACCTTATCTTCAAGACCGAAAAAGGCAAGCTGAAGGCTGTTGCCGCGGCGATCAAAGAATACCACAAAGCTGGCCGACCAGTGTTGGTAGGCTCTGCCTCGATCGCAAAAAACGAAATGATCGCAGCATGGTTAGATAAAGAAAAGATTCCGTATGAAATTTTGAACGCCAAAAACAACGAACGCGAAGCGGCGATTATTGAAAAAGCCGGTGAAAAAGGTGCGATTACGCTGGCAACCAACATTGCCGGTCGTGGTACTGACATCAAGCTCGGTAAGGGTGTAAAAGAGCTTGGTGGGTTGGTGGTGATCGGCAGCGAACGCCACGAATCTCGCCGTATCGACAATCAGCTACGTGGTCGTGGTGGCCGCCAGGGCGACCCGGGCGAAACACAGTTTTATGTTTCAACCGAAGATGATTTGATGCGTATTTTCCAGGGTGAACGGATCGCAGCTTTGATGGATCGTTTAGGGGTAGAAGAAGATCAGCCAATTCAAAATAAAGCAGTTTCCAAAACGCTTGAGGCCGCACAAAAACGAGTAGAAGGCTACAACTTTGATACCCGTAAAAACGTGGTGCAGTACGACAACGTGATTAACCGCCATCGTCGGGTTGTTTACACCATGCGCCGCAAAATTTTGGAAGGCGACGACATTAAGCCAGAGATTCGTCGCTTGCTCACCGATAAACTGCGCGAGCTCACGTATATGCCAGCTCGCAATAACGCAAAGTTTACTGAAGAATTTGAAGCCGTCTTTCCAATTGGCGACAAGAAGATTACTGAAATTGGTGAGATTAAAAAAGACAAAGCTCGTTTTGAAGCGGCCGAGAAAGCAGTTGAAGAATTCTATAAAGAAAAAGAAGCAACGCTGGGTGACGACGTGATGCGCAAAGTGGAACGTGAAGTTTACTTGCAGGTGCTTGATACTTTGTGGATGCAACATCTTGAAAACATGCAACATCTGCGCGAAGGAATTCACTGGCGAAGTGTTGGTCAGCGTGACCCATTGGTGGAATACCGTGCCGAATCACAAAAACTATTCGATAGTTTGCAGGCGACACTTCGCGACGAAGTGCTTCGTGCGGTGACTCACGTTCACAAACACGACGTCATTGCTGAAGAGGAAGAAGACCACGATACGGAACTCACAAAACTTGCGAAACGTTCGGTTGAGCAAGGTGTGAACGAAGTAACTGGCGGTCCAGAAAATCGCGATAAAGACTTTAAGGTCAAAAAGGCAACCACGGCTAGCGATGCTGCTAAAAAGAAGAATGATGCACGCAAGAAAAAGAAATCGCAGCGCCAAAATCGCAAAAAGAATCGCAAATAAAGAAAAACGCCCGGGATTTCCGGGCGTTTTCATTGTTCGTCCTCTTTATATGGGTAGTGAAGGGCAGTAATGTCGATATTACCAGTGTCTTCAACATCCTGCGACTCGAGATAGCTTCGCAGAAGGTAGTAACGTGGTGGTTCTCCTGGTGACTCTTCAATTGCGACTGCGTCTGCCGGCAGTTGGGCGACTTCATGCAAAAGAAGTTCTTGCGCGTATAGTTCTCCGGAAGTAGCGGGCTGGTCGTTGTTAATTAGAGTGTCGTTACTGGGCACGATAGTCGAGAAAGCAGTTGCAATGCCAATTGCTGCTATAAGCAGAAGGCTGGCAAAACCGATAGCCAGCTTCATGGTGTCAGAAAGCTGGGAGAAGCGCTTGATGAAAGACATAGGTAGACTCATTTCGCTCGAACAATGAAAGGACAGCTTAAAATTAGCTTGTAATAAAAATAACAACATATCGTCGCAAAGTCAACTGAATTGCTTTTTTGAACAAAATGTTCTATAATAAAAAAGGTATCCGTCGTTGGATGTTTAGGAGTTCCTGTGACGACTCAGGTGGCGTTTCTAGGTAGTGTGTTTGCTTACGGTTTTTGCTGTCTCATCGTTGATGATGATTTTGAGAACCAACAGTGGACCGATCTGAGGTTTTACACAAGAGGATATAATCCAAGTCGACCTTGGCGAATAGAGGATCTACGAAAATTCTCTATCGCGACAAAGGAGTTGGCTCGATACAAGAAAGTCGTGCTGTTGCATGGTCGTGAAGGGTCGCTTTACTGCGAGTGGAGAGATGGCATTGTCCATAAAGCATCCTTTGCCTACCATACAATTACTCTATGTGATTGGAAGGTGAGTGATATTCGGGAGAATCTGGATACTGAGACTGCAACTCTCTTCTTGAGTCACGAATAACCAAAAGCCTCAGGCCATGTGCCTGGGGCTGAATACTTTCAACGGGTGTGGTAATTTGTCGTAAAAAATGGCACAATGGTACACAGAATTTTTGCGAGAAACCTAGGAGAAATTTTTTGAAACATACAGTTGAAGAAGTAAAATTGCCCAGTGGGGCGCGTGGCCTGCTGATCGACATTCCCGGCGCAACCGTGATGAGCTTTCAGTTCCAGTTTCGGGCTGGTAACCGCTATGTGCGTAGCAAGGATATCTACGAAACCGCACACATCATGGAACACATGGCGTTTGGTGCCAACGCCAAATACAAAAGCGAGCACGAATATGAGGCCGAATTTACGAAAAACGGTGCCTATCATAATGCCTATACAAGTGATCTTTCGTTGGTGTATGTTGCCGATTGTGCTGATTTTGAATGGGAAAGAATTTTGGAATTGCAGCGCGTGGCGATTTGTCAGCCAAAATTTAACGCCGAAGAACTTGAGGCCGAAAAAGGCAACGTAAAGAGCGAATTAACTGGCTACTTGAACAATCATAACCGCGTACTATGGCCAAAAGTGCAGCAGCTTTTGGGTGAAGACGTGTATACGTATTGGCAGCGACTGCAAACAATCCCAAATGTCACCCTGGCAGACATTCGCGAACACCATAAACGTACCCATACGGCAAAAAACATGCGATTTGTGATTGCCGGTAAATTGATGGGGCGCAAGAGCGAGATCAAACGCCAGCTCGAAGCATGGGAATTACCTGATGGTGAACGGTTTGAGGCACCAAAAGACGAACTTAGCCATGGCAACCCAACGCTCATCCGCCGAAAAGAAGCTTCAAACCTTACATTTGGCTGGTCGATGGTGTTGCCACGGGCGCTCGACGACGACGAAGCCGAGGCAATGAACTGTCTCGACCACATGCTTACAGGCACTACTCATTCGCGTATTTTCGGCGCAGCGCGGCGCAAAGGCCTGGCGTATGGTGTATTCTCGGATACGAGCGTGGGTGTACACGACAGTAGTTGGGATTTAGGCGGCCAAGTTAACCTAGATACTTCGGCAGATCTTTTCAAGATTATTGTGCGGGAAATGAAGCATGTTTTAGATGGTAAAATTACCGAAGATGAGCTGGCCGCGGCCAAGTCGTATGCACTTGGGCGGTATCAAATGGGTGCACAGACCGTTTCGCAGATTAGTAATTTTTATACCGGCCAGTATTTTGCCGACGGCGCAGTAAAAGATTATAACAAGGTGCCAGAATTTATTCGAAAAACCACTCGGCAGCGAATGATCGACACGGCTCGGGAATTTTTTGCCGCAAATACCTGGGTACTTGCGGGTGTGAGTAGCGGTGAAAAGGAAGAACTGGTGGCACTGGACGAAAAGTTAGCGACACTGTTTAATACATAGAGGAGTAAAACGTGAAAGTTGCAATCGCCGGATTTGGCATAGAGGGTAAGTCAAACTATCGATATTACAAACGCCGCGGCGACGATGTGACGATTGTTGACGAGCGGCCGGAAATAAAAGGTGTGCCAGAGGATGCAACGACTTTTACTGGGCCGAATGTGTTTAGCCAGTTAGCCGATTTTGACTTGGTGGTACGTACTGCCAGTTTGCCGCCAAGTAAAATCAAAACCAATGGTAAAATTTGGTCGGCGACCAATGAATTTTTTGCAGAGTGTCCGGCGCCGATCATTGGCGTTACCGGGAGTAAAGGCAAGGGGACGACGGCCAGCTTGGCTGCGAGCATACTGCGAGAAGCAGGAAAAACTGTGCATTTACTGGGCAACATTGGTGTGCCAGCACTCGATGAACTTGCCAAAATCCAGCCAGACGACATTGTGGTATACGAACTGAGTAGTTTTCAGCTCTGGGATGCTCAAAAAAGTCCTCATGTTGCTGTTGTGCTAATGGTTGAACCCGATCACCTAGACGTTCATGCTGATCTGAACGATTATGTGGCTGCAAAAGCTAATATTCGAAAATATCAAACCGAAAAAGATGTCTGTTTTTATCACCCCACCAACGAAACTTCGCGCCGGATAGCCATGGCTAACTCGCTGCCAAATGCCCACCCATATAACGACGCAGCTGATCCAATTTCTGTATATGCAAAAGACGGCAACTTTATGGTAGATGGTGCTGCTATTTGCCCAGCGAGTGCTTTGCGGCTGCCGGGTGCTCATAATATTGAAAATGCCTGCGCGGCAATAAGCGCAGCACTGAACTTTACAGACGATTGGTTGACAGTAAAGCGAGGCTTGAAGGCATTTACCGGCTTACCGCACCGGCTCAAATTTGTGCGCGAAGTAAATGGTGTAAAGTATTACGACGACAGTATTGCTACCACGCCGGGCAGTGCAATTGCAGCGCTCAAAAGTTTTGAACAACCAAAAGTCATTATTTTGGGTGGTTCGCCAAAAGGCGGCGATTTTTCAGAAATGGCTGAATTGGCGGGCAAGAGTAATGTGCGCATGGCCGTATTGATTGGTCAAGAAGCAGCGCGAATCGAACCGCTCCTAAAAGCTCAGAATGTACCAACGATAAATCTAGGCGAACAAGTAGGCATGCCCGAGATTGTTCAAGCGACAGCGAATGCTGCGCAACCTGGTGATGTAGTACTCATGAGCCCAGCCTGTGCAAGTTTTGGTATGTTTAAAAACTATAAAGACCGCGGCGAGCAGTTCGTAGCGGCCGTGGAGGCGCTTTAGGTGCAACCGTTTCATAAACGAATTGATTTGCTTGAGCAAGAGGTGGCGAAAGCGTACGAGCAGCTGGCCATCGATGAAAAAGCGGCTCAGTTGCAGGCGCTTGACGACCAACTTGCGCAGCCTGAAATTTGGAATAATCCAGCTCACGCGCAAAATTTAAGCAAACAACAGGCCGCACTGCGCGATATGGTAGAGCCCTGGAAAACGCTTCGTACTCAAGTAGCTGACATTAAAGAACTGCTTGATTTAGGTGATGAAACTATGGCCGATGAATTTGACGGCCAAATTAGTGCGCTGGAGACGGAATTTGCTGAGCGAAAAAAAGAACTGCTATTCGGCGGTGAATACGACGATCACAATGCGATTGTGCGCCTGAGCGCGGGGGTAGGCGGTACTGACGCCCAGGATTGGACCGAAATGCTGGAGCGCATGTATTTACGCTGGGCTGAAAAGGCCGGCATGCAGGTAAAAATCGTTGAACGCTCGAGCGGCGAAGAAGCTGGTGTGAAGACCAGTGTGATAGAAATCACCGGCCCGTATGCGTACGGAAAGCTCAAAAGTGAGCACGGTGTGCACCGATTGGTGCGTCTGAGTCCGTTTAATAGCGATAATCTTCGCCAGACGAGCTTTGCGCTGGTAGAAGTTTTGCCGCAAATCGATGCTCCCGACGAAGTTGCACTCGACCCGAATGAACTAAAAATTGATGTTTACCGCGCAGGTGGTCATGGCGGGCAAAGTGTGAATACTACTGACAGCGCAGTGCGCGTGACACATATTCCCACAAACATTACGGTTGCAATTCAAAACGAGCGTTCGCAGCTACAAAACAAAGAAACAGCGCTCAAGATTTTGCGTTCAAAACTGGCTCAGTTGCAACTCGAGCAGCACGCTGAAAGTATTAGTGACTTGCAGGCCGGGGAGTCGGCTAACTGGGGTTCACAAATTCGTAATTATGTACTACATCCATATACTATGGTGAAAGACACGCGCACCAAGCACGAAGACCGCGACGCAAAAAGCGTGCTCGACGGCAAAATTGATGACTTTATCACAGCGTATTTAGAACAACACATGGATAGCCAAGAGTAGTCCGGTTATGCTATTATTGGAACAGTAATGATTCTGTTAGATAGGGTTACAAAAGCGTATGGCAAAGACATGAAGCCGGCATTAAACCGGATTAGTTTGCATGTTGAGCCGAAAGAATTCGTTATTTTAGTTGGCACGAGTGGTGCGGGCAAAACAACATTACTGCGCTTGCTCACTAGGGAAGAAAAGCCAACCAGCGGCAAAATTGTGGTTGGCGGTATTGACTACGATACGTTAAAAGACAAACATATTCCGCTCCTGCGCCGTAAAATTGGGGTGGTATTTCAAGATTTTAAGCTTTTGCCACAGCGCACCGTATTTGAAAACATCGCCTTCGCGCTTGAAATTGCTGGTATGACCAACCGTGAAATTAAAAATACTGTACCGAAAGTGATCGAACTGGTAGGATTAACTGGCAAAGAAAAACAGTTCCCACATCAGCTTTCTGGCGGGGAGCGTCAGCGTGTGGCGATTGCTCGTGCTGTAGTGCGTCAGCCGAAAATCCTTATTGCCGATGAACCAACTGGTAACCTCGACCCGAAACACAGCTGGGATATTGTACGCTTGCTTGAAAAGATCAACAAATACGGAACAACAGTGCTGCTAACTACCCACAATGTGGAAATTGTAAACAAGCTAAAACGCCGCGTCGTCACACTTGAGCACGGTAAAATTACGAGCGACCAAGCCCAGGGGAGTTACAAACAATGAGCGCAAAAAGTACCAACGCCAAGGCATTTGCTCAGCAAAAACGCAAACGCCGCCAATGGATTACCTTTATGCGCATGTGTCGCTATGGTATCAACAACTTTAGTCGCAATGCGTGGCTTTCAATTGCCGCAACGGCAGTCATGACCATCACACTTCTAGTTGTCTTTGTCACCCTGGCAGCGCGAAATGTTTTGGTAGATACGGTGGGCGATATTCGCGACAAAGTGGACGTTTCTGTTTATGTAAAAACCGATATTAGTGAAGCTGATGTTGAAAAAATCCAACAAGGACTGGAATCTCTCGACTCCGTTGAAGCAGTGAGTTACATTAGTCCCGAACAGGCTCGTGAAGATTTTGCGCGCGACAATAAAAGCAATGCCGATATATTGAACGCCGTAAACGAAGCTAGCAACGAATTTCCTGGCACGTTCCGCATTAATCCAATCGATATCAACAACACCGATGAACTTCGTTCGTTTGTAGAAAATGACGAAACGTTGAAGGAAAATATCGATCCAAACCGTGAACCAACTTTTGCCGGACAACGCCGGGCAGCGATCGAGAATATTGGCCGCTGGGTGAGCTTTGCTGAACAGGCTGGTTTGGTGGCGAGCGGTATCTTTATCGCAATTTCATCACTCATTGTGTTTAATACTATCCGCATGGCTATCTTTAACCGCCGCGACGAAATTCAGATGATGAAACTCATTGGTGCTGACCGTAGTTTTATTCGTGGCCCATTTGTGGTAGAGGCAATGGTGTACGGTTGTATTGCGGCCGTGGTAGCAACTGGTATAGGTATCGGAATCATCTATGCGGCGAGTGATGGTCTGCGCACGTATGGAATCGCACTTGAAAATACAATTAATCTGATCAGTATCTATATTTGGTTTGTTCTGCTTGGTATGGTGCTTTTGGGTGCGTTGATTGGTATTATTTCTTCGCTGCTTGCAACTCGCAGATACTTGAAGATTTAAATTATGAATCAGTTTTTTATTGCCACAAGCAATCCGGGAAAGCAAAAGGAAATTAAAAAGTATGCCGATCTCTATGGTGACAATATTCGGGTGGCATTTCCTGATGAATCAAATGTACTGCAGGTAGATGAATCCGGCCATACGTTTGAGCAAAACGCACTACTAAAAGCTGCTGCATACAGAGAAAGTATGAACGATGCGGCACTTACCTATGTTGGCGACGATAGTGGTATTATGATTCCGGCGCTTGGCGGAGAACCAGGTGTGTTTAGTAGGCGATGGGCGGGCTACGAAATGACCGACGAAGAGATTGTGGCGTATTGCCTTGAAAAAATGGCTGGCTTGAAGGGTGACGACCGCAAGGCAGTATTTAAGACCGTGCTTGCGGCAATATTTCCCGACAAAACAACCCGGTATTTTCAAGGGGTGATGGAAGGTCGTATCGTGGAAGAGCCGTTCGAAGAAGAATCGCAGCCAGGATTTCCTTTTCGGTCACTCTTTTGGGTTGATGCGATTGATATGCCCATCTCTCAAATCCACGTCCTCACGCCGGCAGAGCGCTCAGGTTTTTTGACACATCGAGAACGTGCATTTAAGCAGTTATTTACTAATTAGAACAAGCCACTACGCCTCCTGCACGTATTGACTTTTCATTACGCTTATGCTATGGTTGGTGTATGAAACATCGGTCCACCACACCAGTTTCACGCAAGGGTATTGTCACAAAATCAATTTTTGCGGCTATGGCTCTTGTAACCGTGGTGGGCTCAGCCTTTTGGTATCAGCCGCCAGTGCATGCCGATAAGTTTGACGACCAAATTCAGGCGTTGCAGCGTGAGATCGACGCCTATACTGAAGAAGCGCGCAGGCTCAGCGATCAAACCAGCTCGCTGCAAGCACAGCTGGATATTTTGAGTACTGAACGAGCGCAGATTCAGGCGCAAATAGTTATTAGCGAAACACGTTTTCAACAGTTGCAGGTGCAGATTGATGAAACCGAAGAGCAAATTCAGCAAACTCGCGTATCTCTAGGCCAAACACTAGCAGACATATATATTGACGATAAAATATCGCCGCTCGAAATGCTCGCAAGTAGCCGAACAATTGGCGATTATATTGACCAGCAAGAGTACCGCGCGGTCATTCGCAATCAGTTGTCGGTTCGGATAGTGGAAATTCAAGCACTGCAAGCAACGCTCGAAGAACAGCAAACGGCGGTGGCACGTACGCTGGGCGATCAAAAAAATGCACGTAACGCTTTGGTGGAGCGAGAAACAGCTCAGCAGCAGCTGATTAACGAAACGCAGGGTCAGCAAAGTGCGTTTTTGCGACTTGCGGCCGAAACAAACAGTCGAAAACTCGATATTCAAAGGCAACAACAAGCGGCAATCGAAGCGGCAATAGCCGCAGCTGCCGGTGGCGCTGGTGTCACAATTTTGCCCGGCGACCCAAACAAAGGTGGCTACCCGTGGGAAGAGGGTTGCTATGTTGACGAAAACGCTATTTCTCGCGGGGGCTACAATGGCAACGGCAGCGACCCGCTCGGCTACGGCTGTCGTCAGTGCGTGAGCTATACAGCATGGAAAGTTCTAGAAAGAACCGACTATGCACCGAGGTGGTGGGGCAATGCAAATATGTGGCCAAGCAGTGCTCGCGCAGCTGGATTTTCGACAGGTAATACGCCTCGCCCTGGCTCGGTTGGGATTATATCGGCTGGCCAGTACGGACACTCGGTCTGGGTTGAAGCTGTAAACGGTGACGGAACAGTTGATGTGAGTCAGTACAACTACTACAATGCGGGTGGTTCTGGCTGGGGTCACTACAGCAAAATGCGAGTTTCAAGCGCAACCTACGACACATATATCTATTTCTAGATTTTCTCAGGCATTACCGCTATACTAGAAACAGCAATAGAAACTAGGGAGTATTTTACGCGTGGCTGACACCCAACTCGTTCGACTGGAACCAAAGCAAAAACGAGGCATCTCGAAGGCTGTTTACTTTTTGAGTGTTGCCGTGGCGATTGCTGTTGGGTTTGTAGGTGGTACGCGGAGCAATGAGCTGTTTGCTGTTGTAGCACCAATTTTTGGTATTAAGGTAGAAACCGGCACGCTAGATTTGGCGTCGCTGCAAAAAACCTATCAAACGCTGAAAGCAAATTATGACGGAGATGTTACCGCCGACCAGCTAATTACCGGTGCTAATCACGGTCTTGTGGCGAGTTTGGGCGACCCCTACACGGTATATATGAGCGCCGACGAAGCTGCAGAGTTTGAAAAAGAACTCAGCGGTGATGTGGGGGCAGGGATTGGTGCCGAAATCGGCGTGCGTAACGACCAGCCGACTATTTTGCGTGTGTTAGCCGATCACCCGGCCGAAGAAGCAGGACTAAAAGCAGGCGATGTGATTGCGGCAATCAACGACCAACCAGCACTTGAGTGGACAGCCGACGAAGCAGCGAGTGCGATTCGCGGTGAGGCCGGCACGACGGTTAAGCTGGCAGTTGTTCGTGGCGACAAACCGCTTGATTTTACAGTAACCAGGGCTAAAATTAATAATCCAAGCGTCAGTAGTGAAATTAAAGACGGTGTGGGAATTCTTACTGTCACACGGTTCGATAACGAGACGGCATCGCTTGCCCGACAAGCTGCACGCGACTTTAAAGACAAAAACGTGCGGGGTGTTGTGCTCGATATGCGCGGCAACGGTGGTGGGTATCTTACCGCGGCACAGGACGTGGCCGGAATTTGGTTGAAAGACAAGGTGGTGGTAACAGAGCGGACTGGCGGGCAGGTGACTGACGAGCTGAAATCCGGTGGTGATCCGATTTTGGAAGGCGTGCCAACAATGGTACTGGTGAACGGTGCCAGTGCCAGTGCCAGTGAGATTGTGGCTGGTGCTTTGCAGGACCACGGCGCGGCTAAATTAGTTGGCGAGAAGACATTTGGTAAGGGAACGGTGCAAAAATTACTTGATTTGGGCGGCGGAACGATGTTGAAAGTGACGGTTGCTCGCTGGTACACGCCAAACGGTAAGAACATTACCGAAGAAGGAATTAAACCGGACACCGAGGTGGTGCTGACAGCCGAAGACGCCAATGCGGGTCGTGACCCGCAGCAAGCAGCTGCACTTGGTTTGCTACAAAAATAGGAGCTTGTGCTTTTGTGAAATATTAAGTACTATAAAGACAGATATGGATACGAAGAAAAAGATTCTATTAGTTGAAGATGATACGGCGTTAGCGGCGGTTTATCGGTCTCGTTTGGAACTTGAAGGCTTTGATATTAAAGAGGTCAACAACGGTGAAGAGGCGTTGAGCGCTGCGATTCAGTTTAAACCCGATTTAGTGCTGCTCGATGCGATGATGCCAAAGATCAGCGGTTTTGATGTCCTTGATATTTTGCGCAACACGCCCGAAACGGCCGGTATCAAGGTAGTGATGCTAACGGCGTTGAGTCAACCAAAGGACAAAGAACGAGCTGAATCACTAGGTGTTGACGATTATTTGGTAAAATCTCAGGTGGTTATTGGCGATGTTGTTGAACGCGTGAAGCATCACCTAGGGTTGTCTTCATAAAAACTATCGCATAAGCCGCTAAAAAAAGACCTCGTAGCGAGGTCTTTTTTAGGTGAAAGCGATCTATTGAACGCTTACTTGAGTACGAGGCACAGTTTTGCCAGTAAAGTGACGCTTCTTTACTTTAGAGAAGGTTACAACGCCATCTTTTGCGGCGTGAATAGTAAAGTTGCTGCTGGTGTAGGTGCCGTCACCAGCGATTTTGGTGCTGCCAACCTGGCGAACAATAACTTCGCCTGTGCGAACTTTTTGGCCACCAAAACGCTTAACGCCAAGGCGTCGACCAGCTGTTTTGTGGATGTTCTTACTAGAACCACCTGCTTTAACGTGTGACATAGAGTCTCCTTAATATTTCTAAAACAATCTGTTCTATTTTACTCCTTTAGAGGAGTTTCGTCAAGTCTTTACAAGGACTAATAATTCGCGGGCCACAACTTGGTTTTCGCGGTAATAAAGAAGATCACTATCTTTCACGTTCTTGAACTGATGGCGAGTGTAGCCGAGTTGGTCGAGTGAATGAATAAGAGGTAAGTGAGTGAACGAGCCGTCACTACTGCGCCAGGCGGGTACGGCGACACAAAGCGGTGTATTTGGGGCAAGCTGCGCGCCGATATTTTTGAGAAATTCGCTAATAATCTGGTTACAGTTGCCACGGACTTCGGTGAGTTTACTGGGCGAAGGTGGTGCGCTGAAGGGTTGGCCGAGATAGCTTTCGCAGGCAACGACATCGATGGGTTGTTGCCACTGGGCGGTGCGGGCGTCGGCTTGATGGAGGTCGACGTGGGTATCGATATGGTGAGTTTGGGCCAACCATTCGAGGTTGGCGCGAGTGTAGTCGATCATTTTATCGGCGAGGTCGGTGCCGTAGACTTGATAGCCAAGGAGGGCGGCTTCTTGGAGGATGACACCGGTGCCGCAGAAGGGGTCGAGGAGACGTAAAGTCTTTGCTTGTTCGTCCGCCATTTCATCATGCTCTGTCGGGGCACTCTTTTCAGCTGAACTGCCGCCGGCAGTTTCAGCCGAGCGTTTGGCTGAAATCGGTTGAGAAACCGATTTCACAATCCCCGACAGCGCAGATGAAATATCGGACTCTACAGCTGAGGGCTGTGGAGCCGCTTGATCCTCTTCTGGCTGGAAAATATCTGCAGCCCGAGACTGAACCGACGTCGGGACTCGATTCAGTCCCGGAGCGAAGCCATTTTCTAGCGGAAGAGGTCGAAGAGGCGAACTGGACATAGTTGCAAGATTGATCATAATTTGGGCAAGTTTAGGCGGAAGCATGCCAACAAACGCGTCGCGTTTGGGGCGGTTCTGGTCGCGTTTGGTGTAGGCAGTGATATTTTGGGTGCCAGTACTCTCGGCAACAATCACTTTGCCGTCGCGGTTTCGTACAACCAATAGTTCAACCTTATTTGGTGAGAGGCCAAGCTTGTTATGGTGTGATGTAGCGGTATTGAGCGCGGGTTCGGGGTTGGGGATGAGGCGCAGACTGACGCCGCTGTTCTTGAGTTTTTGTTTGAGAACGATGCCGGTTTTTTGGATATCGCGCTGACTGGCGCCAGTAAATCCATATGCGCTAATACCAAGGGTGATTTTGCCTTCGTGCTGTGCCCAAAGCTGGCTGTATTCCTGGACGATCTTCATGCTGACTTGGCGCCAGTCGCCGCGTAGTTCGGCAACAATCTGGCCGGCTTTTTGGGTACCACCTAGGCGGTCAATCAAAAATGTGTCGGTTTCAACAATTGCGGCTTGGTCAGAAAACCAACGCGTGTTGGCTGCACCATAAACGGCCTCGAGTTCGGCCATACCCAGTGCTGGCTGGCGGCCCAATATCGCAATATACATATTCTTAGTATATACTATTGGTATGTCTTTTCGATCTTGGTTAAGTGTGGTCACGCTGGTTTTGGTCGCAGTGATTATTTATTTTTCTCGTCATGAACTAGTGCGGGCATGGGAACTGCTAGGTCAAGTGAACCTTTGGATTTTGCTTTTGATGATTCCTGGGCAGATTTTGGTCTATTTTGCGGCTGGGGAAATGATGTTTTCGTATTTGCGTGCCAAAAAGTCAATCGAACATATTCCTAGTCCGACATTGGTGCGCATGGCGCTTGAGATGAACTTCGTGAACCATGTGCTGCCAAGCGGTGGGGTGAGCGGTATTTCGTATATGACGTGGCGGTTGGGAAAATACGGCGTGTCTGCCGGACGGGCGACGATGGCGCAGGTGGTGCGGTTTGCCATGGGATTTGTAGCGATGATTGTGTTGATCTCTGTTGCCGTGCTTGCGGTGACGATTGACGGTGATATTAACCGATGGATGATTTTGATGAGTTCGCTGCTGGTGGGCGGTATGATTGCGGTGATTGTCGGTGCGATGTACTTGCTTAGTAGTAATACGAGAATTTCTAAATTTAGTAATTGGCTGGTACGCACGGCAAACCGTGTGGTACGCACGGCGACGTTTGGCAGGCAAAAAGCTGTGTTGACACATGCAAAAATCGATGTGTTCTTTGACGAAATGCACCATGACTACGTAGCACTAAAGGGTGACAAAAAGATTTTGCTCAAACCATTTATATGGGGGCTGGTATACACTGCGGCCGATGCTGGGCTATTCTTGATCGCGTTTTGGGCGCTTGGGTCGGTGGTGAATCCGGCGCCGGTTTTGATTGCGTACGGCGTAGCGTCTTTGGCCGGATTTTTTGTGGTGACCCCGGGCGGTGCCGGAGCTTATGAAGCAATCATGGTGGCGTTCTTGGCAGTGGCGGGTATTACTCAAAGCGTGGTAATTGCTGGTGTTGTATTGGCTCGTGTGATTATCTTGCTGGGCACAATTGGTCTGGGTTATGTTTTTTATCAAATGGCACTCATAAAATATGGTAAACAAAATGGAATCTCCGACCCCCCGATTCAGCGTCAGTGATTTTATCGCTGTTAGCAACCAAGTACTCGAAATGAGCTTCCCAGGTGTGGAAGTAGAGGGTGAGGTGGCGAGTTTTAAGGTTAACCAAAACAAATATGTGTTTTTTGACCTGAAAGATGACAATGGTAGTGTGGGGTGTTTCATGACGGTGTGGCAGCTGCGGGTGGCGCTAGAAGACGGCATGAAAGTGGTGGTGCGCGCAGTGCCAAAACTGACACCTTGGGGAAAATTTAGCCTGACCGTGCAGGCAGTGCAGCCAAGTGGCGAGGGGAGCTTAAAAAAGAATTTTGAGCTTTTAAAAGCCAAGTTGGAAAAAGAAGGCTTATTTGCACCGGAACGTAAACGAACGTTACCTGACCGGCCACAGCATGTGGCGGTAATAAGCAGCACGCAGGCGGCGGGGTATGCTGACTTTGTAAAAATTTTGAATGACAGATGGGGCGGAATGCAGGTTGACGTGGCGCATGTGCAGGTGCAGGGTGTGGAGGCACCCGACCAAATGATTCGCGCGCTAGAATACTTCAATACCCGCGAAGTACTACCTGAGGTGATTGTGCTGATTCGCGGGGGCGGCAGTGCTGACGATTTGAGTGCATTTAACGACGAAAAATTGGTTCGTGAGATTGCGGCTAGCCGCGTGCCGACACTTGTGGGCGTGGGACATGAAGTAGATGTGAGCCTGAGTGATTTGGCGGCTGATGTGCGGGCGGCAACGCCAAGCAATGCGGCGCAACTACTCGTACCGGACCGTCGCGAAGTAGTACGCGGTGTACGACACCGGGTGGCAGGGTTGTTGCCACGGGTGCAGCAAACGATTCTTCAACATCAAAACGACGTGCGAAGTAAATTAGAACAGACATTTCGTGTTATCTCACATGCTGAGCGGGATTATGTACTGCAGTTTGAGGCGCAAAGAAAAGTCCTGTCGGAACTTAATCCCTATAAAGTATTAGCGCGTGGCTATGCACTGGTACGCGGCACGCTGAAGGTGGGTGAAACGATAGAAATTGAAAAAAGTGATAGACTAATAAGTGCAGAGGTAAAAGATGTCCGAAAAAAATGAACGAAGCATTGCTGAAAAAACCGCCCAACTTGACCAGTTGATCGCATGGTTTGATGGTGATGATTTTGACCTTGAAAAAGCGCTCGACAAGTTTAAAGAGGCTGAGAATTTAGCGGCAGAAATTGAGCGTGATCTTATGAAACTGAAAAATAATATCGAAGTGGTGAAAGCTCGGTTTGACGAGGTGGGGCAGTAGTGGACACGCTGTTTACGATTATAGCAATCATAGCTATTTTATTTGGTTTTGTGGTGTTTTTTGGTGCGCCGTATGTACCTAGCAAGCGCCGCGAATTAGAGCGGGCGCTTGATGAGCTGTATCCGGTAGGGGATGCCGATGTATTGGTAGATGTTGGTTCGGGCGACGGCGTCGTGCTGCGCGAAGCAGCCAAGCGCGGGGTGAGGCGGGCTGTTGGCTACGAACTAAATCCAATTTTTGTGGCGCTCAGCAGTTTACTGTCGCGCAAATATAAGAATGTGCAGGTGCGACTAGGAAATATGTGGCACGTAAAGTTTCCTGATGATACGACCGTTGTGTATGCTTTTGCGGTTGCGCGCGATAGTAAAAAACTAGCCCGAAAGATGCAGCTTGAGGCGAAACGGCTGGGACGACCATTGATGTTGATGACATTTGGTTTGCCGACACTTGCAGGTAGAGAACCAGAGCGCCGATTGGGTGCTCATGCACTATATCGGTTTGAGTAATTTCGCCTCATTTTGTCGATTTAAAATATTTACAACATGGTAAAGCACAAGTATAATAGCCGCATGAGTCGCAAATACGAACAGGGTAAAATTAGCGGATCGCTCCTTGCGATTATTGGACTATCTGTTTTGGTAGTGAGTGCTGGTTCGCTTGCTATTTGGGCATTTCTTAATTACAACGAACAAAAATCAAACGTTGATGGCAAGATTGACTTAGCGGTTGCAGAAGCCAAGAAAGCGCAGGCCGACGAAGACGAAGCAAAATTCGCCGAACGCGAAAAAGAACCAAATCGTCAATTTGTAGGACCGGACAATTTCGGCCGCTTAGTGTTTGATTACCCTAAAACCTGGAGCGTGTACGTGGCAAAAGACGGCACGGAGAGTAACAGTTTTGAAGCATATCTTAACCCTGTCTCGGTACCACCAGTAAGTCGTGACCAACAGTTTGCACTACGCGTCACGATTGAACAAAAAGACTACGATGAAGTGATTCGTTCGTATGAGAGTTTGGTTGAAGAGGGCAAACTGCGCAGTAGTGCTACGAGTTCAATGGGACACAATGGTACACGGCTTGACGGCAATTTTAGCGATAATATTCGTGGTTCGGCCGTTATTTTCCGGGTACGTGACAAAACAATTACACTGCGAACCGATGCCGATACATTTAAACCTGATTTCGACGCACTTATTAAAACAATCGATTTTAATCAATAAAATAATATCGACTCGCTCTGTAGTGGTACGTCATTTGTGCTACACTAGAACTATATGAAGGGGAAGGTGCAAGCTGAGTCTATAGAGGAGAGTTTGCCGTATTTAGTGACGGCGGCTCATGAGTTAAAGGCGCCTTTGGCACTAGTGCGACAGCTGGCGCTCACGCTTGAAGAAGACGACTACACACCCGCCGAGCGCGACCGGATGCTACGGCAAATTGCCTTGGTGAGCGAACGGGCTCTTCGGCTGACGACTGATCTTGCACGAGCTTCGCGCCTGGAGGATAGTTTGTTTGCTTTGGAACCACTTAACCCGCAGCAAATTTGCGAAGAAGTAGCGCACGAACTGACGCCACTTTATAGAGCTCGGGGCAGAGAAATTCGGGTGACAAGCCGTTATCGGCCTATGCTAGCGGTCGCAAACCGTGATTTGCTGCGCCGCGTTGTGCTTAATTTTGGTGATAATGCGCTGCATTACGGTATGGACGATCAGCCGGTTGAGCTAAAGGCAACACGGGCGAGCGGAACAAAAATCCGCCTAGCGGTTCGTGATTATGGCCCCGCAATTCCAATCAATACCTGGCAACGATTGCAGGAAAGCTTGGGCACGGGTGCGCAGGTACTGCATGCACGGCCGCAAAGTAGTGGGCTCGGGCTGTATGTTGCCGGTCAATTCGCTCAGGCAATGCAAGGTGCCATTGGGGCGACGCGCCACCGCGACGGCACGACGTTTTATGTTGATGTAATGGCCTCACGCCAGCTGAGTTTACTATGACAAAAACACCGTATATTTTGATTGTTGAAGACGACGAATGGCAAGCCGAACAATACGAACGGCGATTGAAAACGGCGGGTATGCGTAGCCGGGTAGTGCCGCACGCTCTTGCGGCAATTGACGCGCTTGACGAAGCAATTCCTGATGTGATCGTGCTTGATGTGTTGTTGCCTGGCCCGAATGCGTTTGTATTTTTACATGAACTGCGCTCACACCCAGACCTGGCGGGTGTGCCGGTATTGCTTTGCACAAACAGTGCTGACCAAATTGCTGAAGAAGATGTCAAAGCGTACGGTGTAGTGCGTGTGCTCGACAAAACAACCATGGTTCCAGCTGATTTGGTGGCAGCGATCAGGAAAATATTGCCATGATAGAACGCACCAAAGCTATTGTGCTTCGTCGAACAAACTACGGCGAGGCCGATAGGGTGGTGCAATTGCTCACGCCGCTGGGCAGACGAAGTGTGATGGCGCGTGGCGTGCGCCGCGAAAAAAGCAAACTAGCGGGTGGCATTGAACTGTTTGCGCTCTGCGATGTAGTGATAAGTAAAGGAAAAGGCGAGCTGGGAGTGCTTACTCAGGCGCGAACTGAACAGTTTTTTCGCCGTATCTTAGAAGACTACGACCGTATGCAGTTTGCCTACGAAACACTTAAACAGGTAGCGCGGGCAAGCGAAACAGTTGATGAACCTGAGTGGTTTGATGTTACTCTTGAAGTACTCGAGGCGCTTGATAGGGGGGTTCAGCAGCAACTCGTTGCCACATGGTTTTATTTGCGTTACAGCGCACTGCTGGGGTACGAACTAAGCTTGCAGCGTGATATTAATGGCACGACGCTTGCGGCCGAAAAAACATATACGTACGATATAAATGAAAAGGGCTTACGTGAGGCGGTGCATGGCGATATGACGGCCGATCACATTAAATTTTTGCGGTTGATTCAGGCAAAGCCGTTAAAAATAATTGCACAAATTGGAGGTGTGGAAGCTATTTTGCCAGTGTGTTGGCAGGTGGTTCGCGACCATGCTGCGGTGTGATTAGCCGATGACAACAAGATGGTTGCCATCGGCTATTTCCGGGTTCATAAGAGACGAGATGTTGTTGCGGGAACGACCGTATTTTTGAAGGGATCTTCGCATGTGCCGTTCTCGTAAAACGCGATGAGTTCTTCGATCTTTTGGCGATAATCCGTGTAGAGGGGGTCATCAAGATATTGTTTGAAGAACGTGATCATCGCTTCAATCGTAATGATTCTCCTTTCGCCGTTTCCTTTATGATACGGGCTAGGACTTGCTTCGTAGGCTGTCAAAAAGGTAAGGTGAAACCCTTTGCCTTGCAGTGCAGCAACGAGGATTTGTGCATACCAAAAAGAAGCTTCATCTACACAATCCTTTTGGCACGCTTGGTCGAAAAGAAACTTAGCGGCACCTGCAATATCACCACGACTGAGTCGCATTTTGATAGCGCCAATAATGATTGGGCTGTTGTCTTTGGTCATTTAAGGTACTCTCTTTCACTTGTAGGAAACCGGTGAAAGTATTATACGATGATTATGTGTAGTTGGCAAAATTTGTAACCCCTGTTTTCTCTGGTATAATACGGCTATATGTCTGCACAAAAAAACGAACGAATGGAAGCTATTATTTCACTAGCCAAGCGGCGCGGGTTTATTTACCAAGGGTCGGAAATTTACGGCGGCCTGAGTGGTACGTGGGACTATGGTCCGCTAGGTGTGACACTGAAGCGAAATATCATGAATTTGTGGTGGAAGATGTTTGTGCAGGACCGCGATGATATGTATGGGGTAGATGCAGCGATCTTGATGAACCAAAAGGTTTGGCAGGCAAGTGGACACGTAGAGACATTTGTGGACCCGCTGTGTGAAGATACGGTCAATCACCGGCGCTACCGGACCGATCATATTTTGAAAGACAAGGGGATCGACCCAACTGGCATGAGTATGGCACAGATGGACGAAGCGGTGCGGGCGAACGACCTGAAGAGCCCTGATGGCAACCCTCTCAGTGAATCTCGTACGTTTAATATGATGTTTAAAACGAATGTTGGGCCGGTAGACGACGAGGCTTCGGTTAGTTATTTGCGACCAGAAACCGCCCAGGGTATCTTCACAAACTATAAAAACGTGGTTGATAGCTTTTATCCAGATTTGCCGTTTGGTATTGCTCAGCAGGGCAAGGCGTTTCGCAACGAAATCAGCCCGCGTGACTTTATTTTCCGCAGTCGTGAGTTTGAACAAATGGAGATTGAATATTTTGTTCATCCGACGAAATGGCAGGAATCTTTTGACGCGCTGCTGAAAGATATTTATGATTTTCTTGACGCGCTTGGGCTGCCAAAAGAAAGTATTCATGAACTTGAGGTACCGGCTGAAGACCGCGCCCATTATAGTCAGCGAACAGTCGATATGGAATTTGACTTTCCGATTGGCCGCGAAGAACTGCTAGGTCTCGCGTACCGAACTGATTTTGACCTTGGTAATATTCAGCGCGTCAGCGGTCGCAGTATGGAATACACAGTCAAAGGCACGAATGAAAAATTTGTACCACATGTGATCGAACCGAGTTTTGGTGTAGAGCGAGCAATGATGGCGGTGCTTTCGAGTGCCTATACCGAAGACGAAGTAAATGGTGAAAAGCGTGTCTTTCTGAAGCTGCCCGAACATTTAGCGCCGGTAAAATATGCCGTGTCGCCGCTATTAAAAAACAAACCAGAGCTGGTAGAAAAAGCCCGCGAAGTTTACCAAATGCTCAAGAAAAAGCACGGTAATGTGATGTGGGATGACAACGGGAATATTGGTAAACGCTACCGTCGTCAAGACGAAATCGGGACGCCATACTGTGTGGTGATTGATTTCCAGACGCTTGAAGACGGCACAGTAACGGTTCGTGATCGCGACACGACTGAGCAAACGCGCGTGACAGTTGAAGCTATCGACGAAAAGTGAATCCGCCATAGCAACATGAATGCTATGGCGGTGGGCGCTCTAAGAGAGCAATTCTAGTTGCGGCTGGGTTGTGGTGGGCCAGCGGCAATAAATAGTTTGTGCACTGTTTTCTTCGAGGAACACGAGAAGATTCTTGACATTCGTGTAACGACGTACGAGTGCTGAATGGTCGGCAAAAACGAGTCGCTGGTAATGGTCTTGCGGCAAGACGATGAGCGTGTCGTTGTACTTTGAAAAGTGCGTCGTGGATGATTCTCGGCGAGTACTCTTGCAAGCATCTTCAATTGTAATTGGCTTCGCAGGAGCATTCGGACTATTGGGTGCGGACCCAAGCGTGCAGAGCAGCAGTCTTTGTGGATCGAAACTCTTGTCGGTGAACGCGTTAATGATGGCAGAACGGATAGTATCGATCTGCAACGGCTGCTTTGTTCGGTCGATAACCGCATGTGAGGCGACAATGGTGAGTGCCCTGTCGCTTTGACTTGCTTCAGGAAAATCGCTGCAATGCAGCGGTCGTTGAAACGCCACGTTACTTCCTTTCTAGGTAGGTGACCGCTGGATAGTATAGCATTTCAGGTCGCATGAAAAAAGCCCCGCGCGTGGCGGGGTGGTAACTAGACAGTTGCGGGGTCGAAGGCGATAGTAAACGAGATAAGGGCGCTACCTTTTTCGGTTGTTTGGCAGTCGGTGATGGTAACGGGTTGGTCGTTGGTATCGCGCGTTGTCTCCAGAACGAGGTAGTCGCGAGCTTTTTCTGCCACGAGTCGTGCCTGTTTGGCCGTGGGGGCGAGGACGCTGACGCGAATCTCTGCTAGTACACCACTCTCGGTGAGAGTACGACACTGAGCGGCAACCTCGTGAAGCATGAAAGTCCTATCTAGCTACGGTATTGCAGTACAAATACCTCTTCATTATATCATACTGATTATGATTAGTCAATCTCTAGACCATATTATATGTAGATGACAAAAATACGACAAATACTATATGAGGTGTATGTTGTCTAGGCTAGGCGGGCGGGCTATAATAGAACTATCTTAAATGGGAGGACGTGAGGACCATGAGAGAAAACGAAATGATTAGGTTGAATGATCTAACAACCCCAACAACGCCCTCGCTGAGACCGATTTTCTACGAGCCTATTATGCATCAAAGTCACAAGTTGGGGCGCGTAGCGACCAAAGCTTTTCATGAGATCGGTCGCTTGTTGCACACTCCGATGGCGACGGTGCAAACGGATTTTGTGAAAAAACTACGTGAAATAACGGCTAGTGCTGGTCATAACAATTCGGTTGTGGCTGAACTTCGTAAAAAAGTGCAGCGCTCGCATCAAGTGTTGGCGATTGTGCGAGCGGTATTTCCGCTGTCGCTTTTTCCGGATAGTATTGTGGTAGACCGGACGAAAGTGACGATCATTCATAGAACGTTCTTTTGGTCGGCGGAGACGATAAGTTTCCAGATAGAAGACATTCTGAATGTATCGGCCAGCGTGGGGCCGTTTTTTGGATCGCTTACTATTGCTAGCCGGGTGATGAGTACCGAAGATCACTTCCGGGTTGATCATTTATGGCGCCGTGATGCGATTGCGCTAAAACACATTATTCAGGGATATGTGATTGCAAAACATAGCGGTATGGACACAGAGTATTTGTCGCGAAACGAGCTGGTGGCGACGCTCGGCGAACTAGGGATTGACTCCGACAGATAACCGGCGTAATCTACGTTGTAGATGAAAACACAGGAACGACAGTCGCGGACTGCATATGATGAAGATGGCCGATTAACAGCATTTGATTTTTGCGATGCAAAAGAAGGTACGGTGCTGCAATTGGTGACTGAAAAAGACAAAATAACGACTCTCGTAAGACAAAAATCAGAAGGTGATGTGATGACAGGATGGAGCTGGGGAGGTGATGACGAGACGGCTTTAGAGGAAAGAGTGCGCCTAAGTAAAGAGTATGCCATGAGCGGAAGCGTAGTGCTGCGCCCCGGCATGGGAGTGCATATTGTTGCAGAAGTGAATGTTGAAGAAGACAATAAAAAACCCGCACGGCTCGAGCAACGACTCCATGCGCTAGGGGTGGTGGCTGAGATGGGTATTTGGGTAGAAGGCGAGGTGAAATAATGCGCGAAATTGAGATTAAAGCTCGAGTAGCCGATCAGGCTGGTCTGCAGGCAGCCTTGGTGCGGCAGCAAATTGTTTTGAGTGAACCGGTAATGCACCGCGACAGGGTATTTGGCCAGTTAAACGAAGAAGGTGGTGGGACTAATACGTTGCCCTGGCTGCGCATTCGTACCGAAACAAAAAATGGTGTAACCACGCAGATTTTTACGTTTAAACGAGCAATCACCAACCAGATGGACAGTATTGAGCACGAAACTGAGGTGATAGATGCCGAGGAACTCGAAGCAATTATTCTCCAGCTCGGTTTTGCGCCGTATTCAGATCTTACAAAAACTCGCCAAAAGGCACGAGTGGGTGAGATTGAGATTTGCGTGGATACGGTTGAAGGCTTGGGTGAGTTTATTGAAGCAGAAAAGCTCACGCCAGACGATGTCGACTACACTGCGGTGGCCGAAGAACTTTGGGCACTTCTTGAAAGCCTCGATGTCTCGCGTGATGACCACGTGAGCGACGGCTACGATGTGCTGATGCGTAAAAAGCTGGCCGAGTAAGCTGGCGTTTTAGCCTGTTTATGCGCTACAATAAGGGCAGTTATAAGTCAAAACGAAAGTTAGAATATGGAAACGCAAAACACAGAACCGACCGATATTTTTTTGTGGGCAAACAACACTGATGCAATAAAAAAAGACCTTGATGTTGAGTTCTTTTTGTTTAACAAGAATTACACGCCGTACAGTACAAATTTTGCAAGTGATCTTAATGCGCAAATTAAGCCACTGTTTTTGTTTGATATGATCAATTTTGTGACCATGGGCGCAGGCACTGGCCTGGCGGTGCGCGATTACGAAATGAGCGACGGAGAAGAAAACGTACTCCTGCGAACGAGTCTGGCTAAGGTAGGACGTGCTGAAACACTGATTCATTTGATTGAAAAAGAACGTCATGACATTGTGGAGTTTAGTGAACAAGAGCATGAGTTTAAGCGAATTAAAGGGATTGTCGCTCGGTTTACTATGAAAGATGCGCCCGAAAAAACTTTTTATAGCGTAAAAGCGATTTCACAGGGGCAGGTGCTGAGCGGTGCAACCAGTTGGGAGTTTCGCGACGGCAAGTTTGGTGCATTTCAGGCAGATGTTGGCCTTAAAATGCCTGCTGACAACCAGGTGTTAATAATTGGCCATGATATTTTTGCGTTCAACCAAAGTAAGTTTGAAAAACTGTTCAATTACGATTATAAAAAGCAGGCCCTGGCCGACCAAAAAGTTGAAGAAATCGAAAAGCAGTATAAATTGAGCTTTCCGGATGGTCTTGACCTGCAAACGCTGGTACGTGACCGTAAAAAAATCGTCAATAAACTGCAAAAAATGGAAATCGGCGCGGTTACCCAGGAACAGGCAGTAGAATATGCCGACGAGATGCAACTTGAGCTGATGACAGATGACGCCGGCGCGATTATTATTATGGACGGCAACGACCTTGATACGTTTGTGAACCTCATTAACGAAGATTACATTACGAGTGAGATTACCGGCAAACGCTACGAGATTAAAAGTAAAAAACTACTCGACGAACCAGAGGGCGAGCCGCCGCGCGGATAATTATCTTGTTAGTATAAAAGAACAGTTCATTCGCGTATTTGCGGGCGAGTCTTGGTAAGTTTTGCTGGCGCCTTCTGGACAGTCTGACTCGTCGACGCCAGTTAGCGGTGCAGTGAGTTGGATTGTTGTGGTTGAATATATCGTATATGGTCCTACTGATATATTCACGACAGGCACACGGGTACCTGCTTGAGGTGGATTGTAAGGGCTGAGAGCTGTCATAAGCGCTGTGGAGTTGGATTCGTAATAGACGTTTGTGGTTGTCGAAGTGTAATTGCGACATCTTCCCTCGGGGAAACCGGTACCGAGACAGTAACCGCCGTTTGCCATAACAGGATACTGGCCGTTGGCTGCTTTGTATTTTTCGAAACTTGTTTTCCAGCCGAGAAGTTCTGTGCTGCGCTGTTCATTGAGGACGGATTTTTGAATGCCTGTATAGGAAACGATGGCAATCGCAGCAATGATGCCAATGACGACAACGATAACGATGAGTTCAATAATGGTAAATCCGCTTATGCTTTTTCGCATACGGTTATTATAGCACCAAAATCGTGATATACTGGAACAAATGAATCAGGGGTTGGTACTCGAAATTTTGCTCTCGGGAGAGAGCGTGCTGTTGACTGGTCCGGCGGGGGCGGGGAAGACTTTTGTATTGAACCAATTTATTCGTCTTGCAAAGGCTGAGGGTAAACATGTGTCGGTGACGGCTACAACTGGCCTGGCGGCAACGCATTTGGGTGGTACGACTATTCACGCCTGGGCGGGTATTGGTGTGGCGGATTTTTTGCCACAAGGTTTTGCGGAACATATGGCGAAAGGTCGGCGAGAGATTATTGAAAAAACCGACGTGCTGATTATTGACGAAATATCAATGCTGCACGACTATCGCCTGGATATGGTGGACGAAGCCTGCCGGCTGGTGCGACGAAAAGACGAACCGTTTGGTGGGATTCAAGTGGTGATGAGTGGTGACTTCTTTCAGCTGCCGCCGATTAACCGTGGCGATGGTCGGGCCGGAGGGTTTGTAGTGAGTAGCCGCGTGTGGCAAGAACTCGACCCCACTATTTGTTATTTACAGGAACAACATCGCCAAGACGACGAGGATTTGCTGGATATTTTGAACGCCCTACGTGCGGGTGATATTCGGCGGCACCATGCCGAAAAGTTACTGGCACGTACCGAAGCTATGCCGCCAGAAGATGTGGTGTTAACTGAACTACACACCGTGAATATTGATGTTGATAGGCTAAATGAAACGCGGCTTAGTGAGCTGGGCGGGGATGAACTTTTCTATACACAAACCACAACAGGCAGTGCGAACTATGTTGAAAATTTGCAGCGATCCGTGCTTGCGCCGGCCACGTTGCGCCTAAAACAGGGCGCATTGGTAATGGCAGTAAAAAATGCGAGTGATCGTAAATATGCCAACGGAAGTATTGGCGAAGTGATTGATTTTGCACCAGATACCGAATATCCAATTGTGAAGTTTCGAAACGGCAGTACTGTGGCAATGGTGCCTGATACTTGGGAACTGCGTGATGGCGATAAAAAACGGGCAAGTATTACACAAATTCCACTGCGTTTAGCTTGGGCAATTACGGTGCATAAAAGTCAGGGTATGACGCTTGATGCAGCGCGCATGGATCTTCGAAAAGCATTTGTTGAAGGTATGGGCTATGTGGCGCTCAGCCGAGTAAAAAACTTATCCAATTTGTATCTTACTGGTATTAACCGAACGGCGCTAACGATAAGCAGCGATGCGCTTGCGATAGACGAAACGCTGCGGGCGCGGGCGGCGGCTGATACAAAAAAGTTTGCTCATCTGGAAGAGCTCGCTAAAAAGCGCAAAGATAGTCCAAAGCCTGCGAAAAAAACTAAATCTGGCGGTAGTTCGTGGCAAGAAAAAATCGCCAAAATGCGCGAAACGCACCCCAACGCCTATATGCCGTGGGAAAAGCAAGACGATGAAACGCTGAAGCTCGATTTTCAAAACGGCAAGACGATTGAAGAACTAAGTAAAAAGCTTGGGCGTCACACGGGGAGTATTCACAAGCGGCTTCAGAAGCATTTTGGTGAAGATGTTGTAGCATAGAATACAACAATATTCACATACAACAGTGCTATACTGAAGGCATAATAAAACGGGGGTGATTATGGTAGAGGTAAATTATATTGCAGTGTTGCTGGCAGCACTTGCGACAATGCTGGTAGGGTCGGTATGGTATACGCCGGCGGTGTTTGGAAAAATCTGGATGAAACTGGCAAAGGTAAAGCCAGATCAAAAGATGACTACTGTGCAAATGACGAAGCTATTTGGCCTCACTTTTATTGCGGCACTCGTATCGGCCTATGTTTTGGCACATGTCACGTACCTAAGTAACCAGTTTTTTGGCAATACCTTTTTGCAAGACGCGCTGAGTACTGGTTTTTGGTTGTGGCTCGGGTTTGTGGTGGCGCGTATTCTCACTCATGACCTATTTGAAGGGCGGCCTGGGAAATTAACACTTTTGACCGTTGGTAATGAATTCGTTACCATTATGGTGATGGCGTTAATTATTGGATTGTTTGGCGTTTAAGTTCTACTACATGCAGTGTTCCGTCGGTTACAATGTTGATACCAAAGGTTTGACCACGAAATTTTAAAGGCTCACCAGCCTGAATTACTTCGTGTCGTTTCGTTGCTTTGTTTAAGCTTCCGAGTACAAAATCTCGTTCACGATCTGTTTTGGCATCGATTTTATGAGTGACTTGCAGTGTACGAACACGAAGTGCAAATGGCCCAATGTCGTGTGTGGCGGCACCTATCCAAATTTGCTTTTTGCCACGGGTGAACGGTTTAAAAATAGTCTGCCAAAATGTATGGTGATGAGCTTGCTTCTTGGGCTCGTCGGGCCGTAAAAGCCAGAATCGTATGTGGTGTCGGTGGCGCGGCGATCCATCCACTGGAATTTGAAATCCTATATCTTGTTGCCGACCAAAAAGGTACAAGCGGCTAAAAGGAGCGGTGGGGTAAGAGCGATGAAAAACAACAGCCCACGCAAGGCGTAGATTGGTGCGAATACTGCCTTCGTCTGCCATGTACCATCCGGCTTGTGTCATAGCCTGGATTAATTCTTTTCGGCCGCGGCAAACCACAGCAAGATTAACCGGGTCGCTCGACCAACCGTCGCCACTCGTTACGTAATGCGGCAAATGATTTGGCCGGAGTACGATATGCCACAGACGAACGAGCAAAGGAATTCCCACATAGGCGGTCCAAATATAGAGAATGGCTAAAACAATAAAAAGTGGGAGGTGATCGTCGAGGTAGGGGAACATAAGGAAGAATGTCGCCCAGGCAAGTCCGGCGGCGACGAGTCCAACAAGTAGGCGCCATCCCCAACGAAGCAACGTGCCAATCATGTTGATCATTTTAACATAAGGTATAATAAATATATGGTGAAAACAAATTTCCCGAAGCGGTTTTTGTGGGGTGCGGCGATTGCGGCGCATCAGGTAGAGGGTGGCCAGCACAACCAGTGGACGGTATGGGAACTTGAGAATGCAAAAGGTAAGGCCGCGCAGGCGAGCTATCAGTACGGCGACCTAGAAAATTGGTCGGATATTGCCGAGCAGGCGGAAGACCCCAACAATTATGTGTCGGGCGACGCGGTCGATCACTACAATCGCTACGAAGAAGATTTTGATTATTTGGAAAAAATGAACATGAATGCGCTGCGTTTTAGTGTGGAATGGTCGCGACTTGAACCGAGCGAGGGCGCATGGAATGTCGAAGCAGTAACGCATTATAAAAAATACGTGGCTGAACTTCGCCGGCGTGAGATTGAGCCGGTACTTACGCTATTTCACTACACATTGCCGGTATGGTTTGCCCAAAAAGGCGGATTTGAAAAGCGCGCCAACGTGCAGTATTTTGTGCGATTTGCCGAGCGGATTGTAAGTGAGCTTGGGCGAGATGTGCGCTTGGTGCTGACCATGAATGAACCAGAAGTATATACGATTCAAAGTTATCTTCGTGGTGAATGGCCGCCAAATGTCACGAGCAAGTGGAAAGCATGGCGAGTACTGAACAATTTGGCGCGGGCTCACCGGCAAGCTGCTGCAAAAATTCGTGCAATCAATCGGCGGTACAGGGTGTCGGTAGCCAAAGATTCGGTCTACTTTTACGCCGGCGACGATGCTTGGCTGAGCATAAAAAGCGCGCATATTATGCAGTATGTTTTCGACGATTATTTTTTGAAAAAAGTTGCTAAACACTGTGATTTTCTTGGGGTGAATTATTATCTGAGCGAGCGGGTATATGGGTATCGCAGGCATAATCCCAATAAGTATGTGAATGACATGGGGTGGGATATGAGCCCGGAAAATATTCAGTTTGCATTAGAGCGATTGCATGAAAAATATCGTCTGCCGATCTTGATTACCGAAAATGGGTTAGCTGACGATAACGACGATTACCGCCAATGGTGGATTGCAAAAACACTGGCCGGCATGCAACTCGCCATGGAAAATGGTGTCATACTTGAAGGTTATTTGCATTGGAGTTTGCTCGATAACTTTGAATGGGACAAAGGCTTTTGGCCACATTTTGGCCTCGTTGCGGTCGACCGCGCAAGCGGTAAACGTACCTTGCGGCCAAGTGCGCTGTGGTTTGGGAAAGTCATTAAACGCTTGAGGGGCGAAGCATGATGAGTGAGCTTGAACCATTTCCACGTACCGACGCGAAAATTGTTGTTATTGGTGGCGGCACCGGCAGCTTTACATTGCTGCGTGCGCTCAAAGACCACTCCAAATCAATTGTTGCGTTAGTGAACATGGCAGATGATGGTGGTAGCACCGGGGTGCTGCGCGACGAACTGGGTGTTTTGCCGCCGGGCGACGTGCGCCAATGTTTAGTGGCGCTTTCGAGTGCGCCCGAAATGCGCGATCTTTTTAGCTATAGGTTTGAAGAGGGTGTTTTGCAAGGCCATACACTTGGTAACTTGCTACTCACGGCAGTTGAGAAAATGACCGATGGTGATTTTGGCAAAGCAGTAGAAATGGCATCAGAGATCTTGCGAATTAATGGTCGAGTAGTGCCGGTGACTTTCGATAATATTCGCCTCAAAATGCACTGGCCTGACGGTACGACGCTGCGTGGAGAGCATGTCATTGATGCAGGAGATTTTAAGCACGACCCCAGGAAAGCAGAATTGTCACTTTCGCCCAGGGCGCAGGCAAATCCTATGGCGCTTCGTGCCATCGCACAGGCTGATATTGTGGTTGTTGCGCCGGGCGACCTTTATACATCGCTCGGTCCACTCCTGATAGTGCCTGGTATAGGGAAGGCACTGCAAAAAACGCGTGCAAAAAAGATATATGTATCAAATCTTGTGACTAAAAAAGGGCAGACGGATGGCTTTACAGTGAGTGATCATGTGGCGGAGATTGAGCGGTTTGCCGGTGAGCAGTGTATTGATTTCGTGCTATTTAACCAACAAATGCCCAGCCGAGAGCTCGCCAAACGGTACGAAGCGGAAGGTGCGCGAATGGTCACCACAGACAAAAGCATGTTACAAACAAAGCACTTTACGGCAATTGGCGGCAGTTTTTTGGGTGAAATGGCCAAAACAGTCGCGGGCGATTCATTGCCAGTGACGCGTTCGTATATTCGTCACAATGCGCACGCTGTGGCGCATGCTATTATGGAGCTCTATGAAGCGAATTGATTATACCGACGCATATTTTGTGCTCGACTTTGACCGCTGTATCGGCAATACCGATAAAGCACACGAGGTATTGTGGCGAGTGATGGAAGCTGAGACAGGAATTCCGGCAAACGAACTGCGCATGGCAAAATATGCCATGGACGCCGAAGGTTACAGTTTTGATACCGTGGAGTTTGTTGCAAAAGAGCTCTTGCACCGGGCGAGTTCAAAAACCTGGCAACGTATTCGGCAGATATATGTGGCGACAGCTAAAACTGAAGATTTATTGGAGCCAGGTGCGGCGAGACTGCTTGATGTACTTGATGAGCGACGCATTCCTTATGGAATTCTGACATTCGGCACTGAAGCCTGGCAGCTTACGAAATTAGAAGCGGCAGGGCTGGTGGACCGTGGCATACCATTTGAAATTACCCAGATCGAGCATAAAGGCGAAGTCCTTTCTGGGTGGAAACGCGAAGCTGGTTTTGCAATACCGCCTGCTATGGTGCGGGGTGTCCAGCCGCTTTACGTAAGGAATATTGTATTTCTTGACGACAAGCCACGTAGTTTTATGGCGTTGCCCGAGGGAGTGCATGGTATTTGCGTGCGACCCGTGGCATATCCACCACGCATTAGCCAGCAGGGGCCACTCCCGGCTGGTGTTGATGAAGTTGAGGGGATACAAGGGGCTATTGAACTACTGCGGTTGTAGAGGGTTGACTTATCGATTAATTAGTGTATAATTATAAAGAGGTGACCAAATCTACCTAGGAGGTAAAATGATTGTCATCCGTAGGCTTCTGATCACCGTTGCCGCATTCGCTCTGCTTGGCGGGGTGACCGCCTGCTCCGCTCTGGTGGGACCGGACCGTCAGGAAAGCATCGACGCAGGTATCGACGAGAGAATCGAATACCTTGAGACGGTATTCGGTGCCGCCAAGGCCGAAGCGTTCGACGTTCCGCCGCAGTTCGAGAGCAACGGCCTGATGTATACCAACGACGCGGGGCTGGGCGAATATCGGGTCACGTTCGACAGTTGCTCGGCTCCGGCCGCCATCATGTACGGCAAGGTGGACGATGATGGCGTGGTGATCGAGCGGACCGGCTGGTTTGGCCGAGTGCCTGGCGAAGATGAGGTGTATTACAACATCTCCGCCACCGACAACTCGGCATCGCTGAGCGCGGCACTCTGTTCCCAGCTCTAATGCCATCGACGGCTCTTGAGCTTTCAAGGGGCGAGCAAATTGCTCGCCCCTCAAATCTTTTATGAACCCACAGCTTGAACTGTGGGTTTTTGCTTGCAGGATTATCCACAATTTTGTGGATAACTGTCATAGCCATAAGAAAAATGGAAAAATGGGGGTTGCAGTGGGTAGCTGTGGGTATTATAGTAAGGTCAGTGGAAACAAGTGGGTAACCCACCAAACAAACACCACTACAAAAACATTAAAAATTACCAATAAGCAACAAGGAAGTAGCGCAGGCAGGCCAATGGACTATTTCGAACGAAAGCTCGACGATAAACGTCGGTTGACAATACCGACCGAGCTTCGCAACGAACTTGCCAGCGGGGTTGTGCTCACTCGAGGCTTTGGCCAGTATCTTCACTTGTACCCAAAAACCGTTTGGGACAGGGAAGTGGAACCGGCGCTTGGCGGCAGCATTCTCGATGAGAAGGTTGCTGATCTTAACGTTCGGTTTCGCCGAGGGAAAACAGCTGCCGATCTCGACCAAAAACAGGGTCGGGTGACGATTGAACAGCACCTCTTGGACTACGCTGGCATTGACCGAGAAATTGTTGCAGTACGAGCCGGAGCATACTGGCGGTTAATGCCGCCGGAAGCCGACGTGTAGAAAGGTAATTGGGCACATTAACAATTTGCGATCGTAAAGGATACACCTCGAGATCAACTACCTGGCAGTAGGGCAGTGGACAAACGGCACCACACTAAAAAGGCCGACGTACCTTCCTCTCACACAAACCTCCCAAAAAACTCCACCTCACACACATAAGTCTCTCATGCCAAATGTCATCTTATGAGTTACACTGTAACCCTTCGACATTTGGAAAACTTACACAAAAACAAAAACACATGCAAAAACAAAAATGCCCGGCTGTCAGATAGGTGATCTCGAGTAAGATGGTATACTATTACTATCTTATGAGTATCAAAGAACATCCACCACAACTTCATGTTCCGGTTTTGCTAGACACGGTGCTTGATCAGCTACATCCTATTCAAGGCGAGAGTTATCTCGACTTGACGGCGGGATACGGCGGTCATGCGAGCCAAGTTTTAAGTAAAACTGCAAACTATGCCGATTCTGTTTTGGTTGATCGCGACGAAAATGCTATCAGGCATCTGCAGTCGTTCGCCCAAAAAGGAGTCACGCTCATACATACTGATTTTGCTACAGCAGCAAAGCAGTTAGTGAAGCAAGGCCGAAAGTTTGATATGATTCTTGTTGATTTGGGGGTGTCGTCACCGCAGCTCGATAGGGCTGAGCGAGGATTTTCCTTTACACATAATGGTCCGCTTGATATGCGAATGGATCCTAGTCAGGAAGTGTCGGCCGAGACATTGGTGAATACACTAACTGAGCCGGAGCTAACGCGAATCATAACGACCTACGGTGAAGAAAAGCCAAAGTTGGCACAGCGAATTGCAAAAGCAATCGTCGTCAACCGGCCGTTTTCAACCACCGGGGAGCTCGCTGAGCTGATCAAGCAAAACTACGTTGGTAAGTGGCAAAAAATCCACCCGGCAACGCGCACTTTTCAAGCAATCCGTATCGCGGTTAACCAGGAACTTCAGCAAATTGAAACGCTGTTGCCGCTCTTGCCTCAGTTACTACAAAAAAACGGGCGGGTAGCGATCATTAGCTTTCATAGCCTTGAAGATCGGCTAGTTAAGCAGTACTTTAGCGAGCAAAAGCACGCAGGGTACGAGGCTGAGCTAGAAATAACGACCAAAAAACCGCTGGCGGGGAGCGATTACGATGTTCACAACCCGCGTTCGCGCAGCAGCAAGCTGCGTGTCGCAGTGAAAAAATAAAACAAAAAAGAGAGGGTAAACACCAATGCCTGTCCACATTCCGGTACAAAACCAAGACGCAGTCGAAGCCTTTAAGGTAGAAGTACGCGTTAAATAACTCTCCCATGGCGCACTTCTTTAGAGGTGCGCCTGGGCCCAAAGCAAAATAAACATTATTTCCAAAAACAAATATGTCATACTCACGAACAACACAATTTAGCCCGCGACGTGCCGACCAGTGGAATCGTAACCAAAATACGACTCGATTTGCGAGTGCGGTAAAACTAGGGCCTGTCACGCACACGGTTTTGGTGGCGCTGATGATTACGGTGTTGGGTTTGATATACTTAACGCAGGCCACTCGCGCAACTGGTTACGACTACGAAGCGCAAAAAGTTGACAATGAAATCGCCGATCTTACCAATAAAAAGACAGACCTTGAAATTGAAAACGCTCGTTTGACCGCGCTGGAAAACGTGCAAAAAAGCAGCGTTGCACGTGAGATGACGACCCCCGAACAGACTGACTACGTTGGCCAATAATTATGCAACTTGATCTAAAAAAAGGCAGCCGTCCACGACTCCTCGCCATCGCCACTTTGGTGATTATGGCGATTTTTGTCGGGCGTCTTTTTTATTTACAGGTGATTCGGCACGATTACTACGTGGCGAAGGCAAATGAAGAACAGTTAAAACAGTTGGTGATTCCAGCTAAGCGCGGCGAAGTGTACGCCATGGACGGCAGTACACCAACGCCGCTTGTTCTCAACGAAACGGTGTATACGGTCTTTGCCGATCCTAAAATCGTTGATGACCCCGATGCGATTACGGATACAATCCGCCAAGTAGCGGGTGGTAATGCACAGAGCAACATCGAAGAGCTACTTGAGAAAAAAGAATCGCGTTACCAAGTTATTGCCAAACAGGTGACGCGAAAGCAGGCCGAAATGATTAAAGAAAAAAACCTGAAAGGTATTGGGTTTCAAGAAGAAAGTCGCCGCGTGTATCCGGAAGGTCAGTTGGCAGCGCAAACACTCGGATTTGTGAATGCAGAAGGTGAAGGGCAGTACGGTATCGAGAGTGCGCTCAACGAACGCTTAACAGGAGTTGATGGGTTGCTTCAATCGGTAACCGATATTAGTAATGTGCCGTTAACGATTGGTGATAAGAACATCAATCAGCCGGCAAAAAACGGTGATAATATTGCGCTGACGATCGACCGTAACGTGCAGGCGTATACCGAACAGGCGTTGAAGCGTGGTCTTGAAAAGGCTGGGGCCGACCAAGGGAGTGTAATGGTAATGGATCCTCAAACCGGCGAAGTGCTGGCTATGGCTAATTATCCTACCTATAGTCCGGCAGAATACTATAAGGTAACCGACGCCAAAGCGTTTAATAATGCGACGATTAGCGCGCCGTACGAACCAGGCTCTGACGTAAAGGTTTTGACCATGGCGACAGGTATTGATGTGGGAGCGGTGACGCCGCAATCAACCTACTATAATACCGATTCAATTACAGTACATGACCGAACAATTACCAATGCTTCGAAGGGTCAGACTGGTGAAATTACGTTTCAGCATGCTTTGAACTGGTCGCTGAATACTGGTCTTGTAACGGTTGCCAAACGCTTGGGTAGCGACGGAGATAGTATTGATCTACAGGCACGTAGCACGATGTATAAATATTTCCACGACAAGTGGGGCCTTGGTGAATTAACGGGTATCGAACTAGCAGGCGAAGCTGCCGGAACGGTGCTGGAGCCTGATCATCCGGGAGCGGCGGTGCAGTATTCAAACATGTCGTTTGGTCAGGGTTTGGACGTGACGATGGTGCAGGTATGTGCGGCTTTTAGTACGATTATTAATGGCGGAACGTACTATCAACCAACAGTTATTGCTGGAACGGTAGATGAGAGTGGTCGGTTAAGTCCCGCGGATAACAAGGCTGCGAAACCGGGGCAGGTAAGTGAGCAAACCTCGGCGACAATGCGCCAAATGGTGCATGAGGCACGCAATACCTTTGGGCAGAACCGACAGAGTGACAAAGCTGGTTACTTTATTGGCGGTAAAACCGGCACATCACAGGTGATTCGTGATGGTAAATATGTGAGTGATGAGACGATTGCGACCTACTTAGGCTTCGGTGGTGACAGTAATAGCGCAGACGGACCAAAGTATGTCATAATGGTGCAAGTATCCGGTGAACACAAAGCTTTTTCTGGAAGCGACCACGCAATGCCGGTTTTTACCGATATTTCGAACTGGATGATCGATTATTTGAAATTACAACCGAAAGGATAGGGGTATGACATTAACAGAATTTACTGGCGAGCTCAACACGACATTTTTGTTGAGTGTTGGAGCGTTTTTACTCGCGATGCTTCTTACCCCTGTGTATACTTATTTGGCGTATCGGTATAAGTTTTGGAAAAAACAGCGAACAACCAGTACGACAGGCGAAAAACTAGAAGTTTTTACCAAACTACACGCCGATAAATTCAAACGTAATATTCCAACCATGGCTGGTATTATCGGTGTTGTGTCGATTACGGTTGTGACACTTTGTTTTAATCTTGATCGCGCCGAAACATGGCTTCCTTTGGCGGCGCTGGTTGGTGGTGGGGCAGTAGGGTTGCTTGATGATATTATCAATGTCCGTGGCGAAGGCAAGGGTGTGGCGGGCCTCCGTTCGAGCTTAAAGTTCGCCATGATTACTGTACTTGCCGTGGCACTTGGTTGGTTCTTCTTTGCTAAACTAGGCTATGCGACGGTTCATATTCCATTCGCGGGTGACTTGGCACTTGGTTGGTTGATTGTACCAATCTTTGCCCTGGCGGTAATCGCAACCAGCAACGCGGTGAATATTAGCGACGGTTTGGACGGCCTGGCTGGCGGACTTTTGGCAGTAAGCTTTGGGGCATTTGGTGTGATCGCACTTTTGCAGGGCCAGGTGCTGCTTTCGGGATTTTGTTTTACTGTCGTTGGCGCGTTGCTGAGCTACCTGTGGTTCAATATTTACCCGGCGCGGTTCTTTATGGGTGATGTTGGAAGCTTTGCTTTTGGTACGGCGCTTGGCGTGGTGGCGATGCTCACCAATACACTACTTCTCCTTCCTGTCATCGGTATTTTGTTCGTTGTTGAAGGCGGCTCAAGTGCCTTGCAAATTTTGAGCAAACGTTTATTCCACCGAAAAATCTTTAAATCGGCACCAATTCACCATCACTTAGAGGCAGGCGGCTGGCCAGAAACAAAGATTACGATGCGTTTTTGGGTAATAGCCTGTGTAGCTGGCTTTACGGGAGTACTTTTGGCGCTTGCCGGAGGCCACGTTTAGCTCATGCAGCGAGTGCGGCGGATGGTTGGGGCTGCCCAAGATGCAGTAGCACAGCGTCGACACAAGCCAGACTACAAGATTGTGCTGTATATGGGCTTGTTGATGCTTTTGGGTCTTGTGATTATGTATGCGATTGGCCCGCAGCGCGCCAATGTGCTCAACAACGCCTATGGAACTGATTATTATACCGATACGTATTTTTTCATTAAGCAGACAGTAAGCTTGCTTCTTGCGCTTGGCGTGTTTATAGCGCTGGCAACAATACCGTTCTCGTGGTTTAAACGCCATGCAAAGGCTATACTGATTGCCGGACTGGCAGCATGTGTGCTTTTGCTGATTGTGGGCAACATGCTTAATCTTGGCATTGCACAATGTTCGCTTGGTGCGTGTCGTTGGTTTGACCTTGGTGCGTTCGGAAGTGTTCAGCCAGCGGAACTATTAAAATTTGGGTTATTGTTGTTTATTGCAGGCTTTCTAGGGCTACGAGCAAAACAAGGGTTGGTAAGTGATATTTACAAAACAGTTATTCCGCTCGGTGCCTTGCTGGCTGTGGCGGGTTTGTTGGTGATTGGTATTCAGAAAGACATGGGCACGGGTATTGCTATGCTTGCGATTGTAGGGAGCATGTGGATGGTGGCAGGGCTTAATCTTCGCACGGCTGCGCTTTTGGGTGGTATTGGAGCGGTGCTGATGATTTTGATGATTGTGGTGGCACCACACCGTATGGAGCGAATTACTACGTTTTTGGCGGGCGACGGTGCAAATATGGCGGTCGACGACGCTGCGTACCATATTACGCACGCCAAGATTGCGATTGGGAGCGGCGGTATATTTGGCGTAGGAATTGGCAATAGTGTGCAGGCGACGGGGTATTTGCCAGAAGCGATTAACGACTCAGTATTTGCTGTTATGGGCGAGACGTTTGGCTTTATTGGTTTGGTGGTAATTCTATTGTTATTCACAGCTCTGCTTTTCAGGGTACTGCGCGTTGCCGACAATCTGCCCGACATGTGGATGAAGCTCACAGTGGCGGGTATCTTTGGCTGGTTGGCCTCGCATGTTATATTAAATGTAGCTGCTATGATTGGCGTATTTCCTTTAACGGGTATTACACTGCCGCTCTTGAGCTTTGGTGGAACAAGCATGGTATTTATAGCTGGAGCATTAGGTTTGGTATTTCAACTGTCGCGCTATACAGTGCACGGATCGGTAAGTAAGGAGGACGGATATGAAGATTCTCGCAGTAGGCGGGGGGTCTGGGGGCCACGTTACACCAGTGGTCGCGGTACTTCGCGAACTAAAACATCGCGATAAGCACGCCGAGATTCGTTTTTGGTGTGACCGTAAGTTTGCACCGCAAGCTCGTGGTATTATGCACCATTTCGATCCAACTATTCCGGTGCAAACGATCGTGTCGGGTAAGCTTCGCCGCTATCATAGTTTGCCCTTGTGGCGTCAATTGCTGCGCCCTGTAACGATCGTGATTCCCAATATCATTGATTCTATAAAAGTAGGTGTGGGCTTTTTGCAAAGCCTTATAAAGTTATGGCGCTGGCGACCGGATGTTGTATTTACCAAGGGCGGCTTTGTATGTTTGCCGGTAGGATTGGCCGCTAAAGTGCTTAAAATTCCACTGGTGATCCACGACTCCGATGCCCACCCTGGTCTTACCAATAGAATCTTGGCAAAATGGGCAACGGCAATTGCGACCGGTGCGCCGCTCAAATTTTATTCGTACCCACCGGCAATTTCGCGCTATGTTGGGATTCCAATTGCACGTGAATTTACTCCAATGAATGAAAAAAAACGAGTAAGCAAGAAAGAGCAGCTTGGGTTTGATCCTAAGCAGCCGCTTGTTGTTGTGACTGGTGGTGGCCTGGGGGCAAAGCGAATTAATGATGCCGTGGCGCAGTGCCTTGAGCAGTTACTTGATATTACCTCGGTTGTGTTGATTTCGGGCGTTGCCCAGTACGACGAACTGCGTGCCATAACACCACAAAACGACCCACGCTTTCAGCTTCACGCCTTTATTCATCACGATATGGCCGACTGGCTGAGCGCGGCTGATATTGTGGTAGCAAGAGCCGGTGCAACAACCATATTAGAACTTGCAGCATTGGCACGACCGACTATTCTCGTGCCGAATCGGTATCTTACGGGCGGACACCAGTTAAAGAATGCTGCCGTGTATGTTGAAAAAGGCGCTGTAGAGCTTCTTGACGAGCATGAACTCGAGGCGCAGCCACAACTACTCGTTGACACTATTTCGGCATTGCTTATGAACTCAGCTAAGCGCGAGCGCATGAGTAAAGCCTTCTATTCATTTACAAAGCCTCAGGCTGCAGAAGACATGGCCGATATGATTATTGCAGCTGCCAAAAAACAAGCATAATCTGTTACAATAACAGTAGTTATGGCGTTATTTTCCAAAAAACAAACAGTTCAGCCCCGGCGTCGTCGACAATCTGGCGTCCAACCAGCCCCAAGAGTAGAAAGCCCTTTCCGGCGAGGAAAAACTCTTACCGGTAGTACGTCGGCTCACGTTAAGCAAATGACGGCGGTTGAGGCGAGTGCGCAGTTTAAGTCGCCACGCGCTAAGGTGCATGAACTTGCCGCAAAACGTCGCCGCATTGGTGGCCTACTGTTGCTCGTTTTGGCTGCAAGCGCTGCATTGTATGGGTTGGTTTCGCAGTTTACGGCCACCTCTTTGGTGCGTGCAACAGAAGGTATTAGCCTTGCTTCAAGTGAACCGTACGAGCAAGCTATTCAAGAATATTTTGCCCAGCATCCTGCTGAACGCTTAAGATTTTTGCTGAATGAAGCAACTTTAACCGAATTTTTGCAAACAAAAACACCCGAAGTTGCCGAGGTGGCACTGCAAGGTTCGGCTGGGTTTGGTGCTTCCGCGTTCCAGCTAACAATGCGTCAGCCGATTGTTGGGTGGAATATTGGAAGTGAAAAACTATTTGTTGATGCGGCCGGTGTGGCATTTAAAAAGAATTATTTTGAGAATCCAAAGGTGCAGGTGATTGACCAAAGCGGTATTCCCCTTGAGTCTGGCCGCGCGGTCACAAGTGATCGTTTTTTGGGCTTCGTAGGCCTTGCAGTTGGATTAACAGAGACAAACGGCTATGAGGTGAAAGAAGTCATTTTGCCGCGCGACACTACTCGCGAGATTGAATTACGCCTTGACGGTGTGGCGTACCTCATTAATTTATCGGTAGATAGGCCAGCAGGGGAGCAGGTAGAAGATATGGCCCGAGCAGTGAAGTGGTTGCACGCTAGCGGTAAGAATCCAAAGTATGTCGATGTGCGTGTAAGTGGCAAAGCTTTTTACCGCGAATAGGTGATGGGTAAAAGTCACTTTTCTTCCCGCTTCGAGAAGTGTTCTATTTTTGTTCTTTTTGAATAGACCGTTTGACAAAGAGTGTAACATAACCAAAACAATAAAAAAGCAAATGTATTAAAAATGAAGAGAAGCGGGATAGGGAGTAGGGTAATAAAATATTTAAAAAGCAAACGAACAAAAAGTCAAAAAATATATTAAATAACGTGAAAAACAAAAAATGTCAAATAACTTTCTGTGGAAAAGTAAATAGTCGATAGTATGCGTATGCTAGTCTGGGTTGTTTATATGCCTCTCGATTAGTTAACTTTGAAGACGATATAAATAGTACTGATAAATAACGAAGTAAAGCAAAGGTTTCTTCCCTTAAGGAGTGCTGTTGGTACTTTTGCGATTCTAGAGGACGTATTCTTAATCATCTAGAACTACTATTGTTAATGTCGTAAAAGATATATTGTGCGACATATAATCTATTTAAACTTTATCACAATAAGTACTGGCTTTCCTATATATTTGTTGGCTTGATTATGCTGTTAATTTCTCTACTCTCTTTTCTCTCTTGCATGGTCTCTCCGGTCGTCCTTCGATGGATTTACTGTTCATCTAATCGTTAAAGTTCTGTAGCGAAATGGAATTTATAACCGTGTTGATTACTAAGGCATGATGATTCTATTCTTGCTGAATATTTCAAATGTTCTATTTTTGTTCCATATATTTGATTGTTTAAAAATAAAATTAACCTGGGACTTTTAGTATAGAAGAGGTGTTAAATAGCCGCCTTGTTTTAGGGGCGGCTATAATGTTGATATATAGGTAAGTCTTTCTATCGTAAGCGAATTTTGGTCTCTTTAATGCCGTCAGAAGAAGGCCGAGATTCAACCGGCTTTACGGGTGTTGGGAGCGCATTCTCGTCGGTAGGTTTGCGCCTGCGTGGTCGGCGACGTTTGCGCTTCGCTTCGCCGTCAATGGGCGCACCTTCAGGAGTGGGAGGCTGAGCTGGTGATTTTGGCAGAGGAGGGCGACTTCCCTGTTCTGGTCGAGGCTTTCGTGCGCTGTCGGGCGTGATAACGTTACTCTGTGCATTAATGGGCCACTGCTTGCCTGCTGGCTTTTTGGCGGGTTGTGCGGGCTGTGGTGGCTGAATGATCTTGTCGATGTCTGCCTCTACCTCTGCCCTGCTGCGGCTATAGCGGCGGCGGGTGTTTTCGATAATGCGACCAGTGTTGTCTATCTGTGGAGGTGGCAAGTTAAGGGTGGTGGCACTAAAGGCTGGCGATTTTTCGCCGTTAATAACCATGTTGATGATAAAGTGCCGGTTGTGCATCTGCAAAAGATCGTTGGCCTCAAACTGAGGTTCAAACTGTTTGGCAAGGATTGGAGCGTCGTCGGCCGAAACACGGAAAGAAATAATACTTCCCACGTTGCCAAATACGGCATCACGCACGGTTTCGCTCATTTGGCCAATGTATTGGTTGGCAACGGTAAGATTGAGGCCATATTTGCGGGCTTCGGAAAGAATGGTTGCAAATGAATCAGTGGCAAAGTTTTGGAATTCGTCTACGTATAAATAGAACGGCCGACGATCTTCAATTTTTGGAATATCTGAACGACTCATAGCAGCCAGCTGGATTTTAGTTACCAAGAACGAGCCAAGGATCGAGGCGTTGTCTTCACCGATCAGACCTTTCGAGAGGTTGACGATCAGAATCTTGCCTTCGTCCATGATCTGGCGAATGTTAAAGGTGCTTTTTGGCTGGCCAATGATATTACGGATCACGGGGTTGGCAGTAAAGGCACCCACCTTGTTGAGCACTGGTGCAATTGCCTCGGCCTGGAATTTGTCGGTCCAGCTGTTGAATTCGACGTTCCAGAACTGCAAAACCACGGTGTCTTTACAGTAGCTCAGGGTTTCTTTACGGAATTTTTTGTCGGTGAGCATGCGGGTGATATCGAGCATGGTGGTTTCTGGCCTGTCGAGCAGTGCTAAGATGGTATAACGCAAAATATATTCGAGTCGCGGCCCCCAGCTTTCACCGAACATACGCTTCAACACGCCAATGACTTCTGAAGAAATATTGGTTTTTTGGCTTGGGTTGGTGACTTCGAGCGGGTTAAAGCCAAGTGGATATGCGGTGTCGGCAGGGTTGAAGTACACCACATCTTCGGTGCGCGAACCTGGAATAAACCGCATGTTATCGACAGCAAAGTCGCCGTGCGGGTCGATAATAGCGTAGCCCTGGCCATGGAAAATATCGGAAAGAGCAAACAGTTCGAGCGTTCCCGACTTTCCCGCCCCTGTTTGACCAATGATATAAAGGTGACGTGAACGGTCACGGCGCAGCATACCAAACTGGTGGTTGATGCCGCGGAAGTTGGTGAGGCCGAAGGCGCTGATGTTTTCGTCGATCGCGTCGTTGCCGGTGATGATTGGCAGCTTAGCAGGTGGTTCGGCGGTCTTGCTGCTTGCCCACACGATATTTGGTGTTTCTACATTGGTATGCGGCAGGTGAAATACACTCGCAAGTTCCTCGATGTTAAGAATATAACCGCGGTCCATGAATAACCGAGCCTTGTATTTCAAAAGATCTTCTTTACGAAAGCTCGGGTTAGTCATACGAAAACCGTTGAGGTTGGTACTGTTGAACTGCTTAAAAGTACCAACAATCGCCTGCATGCGAAGTTTGGCGCTTTCGGTGCTCTCGCCAAGGTAGGCAATGCGGATTTTAACTTGGTAACCTAGTTTGGTTGCCTTTTTTTCGGCTTCGCTGATGCGGGTTTTGTCGCGCTCTGAAAGCTCCTTGGGCTTTGCTTCTCCCCCACTGCCTTCTGGTGGTTTGGAAAGTGCGGCAATAAAATCGCCAATCCACTTAAAACTAAATCCGCCATTTAGGAAAGCAAACGGGCTGCCATTCTTGACGCTTGAGATCCATTTATCAGACGCTTTATGCCAATCGTCGGCAACTGGTCGTGCCAGGATCTGTACCCAGAGTTCATCACCAGTTGACTCGAGCTTGGCGAGTGTGCCGGTAATACCGGCAATTGGGTCAACTTCAAAGCTGGCGAACGTTTTAATGGGCAAGAATTCACTGGCGGTTAGTGAAAGTTCGGAGGTGTATATGACACTGTGGCGGCGTTCATGAGCAACGTAATCCTCGCTGGCAGTGTGGATTTGCACTGTTGGATACTGTGAATACACTTGGCCTTCAACAAAGCTCTGCAAGGCTTTAGGTAGCCATACATAAAAACGTATTTGGCCGTTAACAGAGGCGATCTCGAAGCTGAGGTGCTCCTGGATGCCCCCATTCATGCGCAGTTCCTTGTGGTCGCGCAAGATACCGTGCAAACTTGCAAATAACTGTTCGGCGGCGAGTTCTTTTTTATCGTTGGCCTTTGGAATCTCTAGTACCAACAAAACGCTTTCGGTGGCACGAACGCTGTCGATGCGGCGATAATTGCGAAACGTCAAGAACGCCAAAACAAGCACGATGGGCAGCCAAACGTACCATTGAAGCAGCTGTTCAAAAAGCCACGCAATTATATCCATATATCTCTATTGTCCCATCAAGAGCGCCCCTTTGCAAGCGGTATGTGGGCGCTTACAAGAGGGGCTCTTTTTTAACTACTATGCGATTGATTCGTCGAGTGTGTAAGTCGCTTTAGCGACGCGTTTGAACTGATTTTTGCTCTGCAGGTTCAAAAGAATCGTCGTTTCTTTTACCTGGCGGCTTTTCAGTACCCGTTTAACGATTTCGTCGCGGTGAAGCGGCTCGCTGGCGTTCTTGAGAACGTCGGTAATGATATCGGCCACTGTTCCCTTTGAAAAACCCCAGTTGTCGAGCGCGTAAATGCCGCGGCCAATCAGTACGAATCGCTTGTCTTTAATCAATTCGTTGTGAATGGCTTGCGTTGTGACATCTTTGCGCTTGAAGTCGCTGTCTTTGATTGTTTTTGCAATGTCAGAAAAGTGCATCGGCGCAGCGTTTTCATCGAGGATAACGAAAATCTTGTCGCGGATGTTTTTTGGGTTCACTGTTGGCCATTTTGCCAGGCCCCAGTTGTCTTTTAGGTTAGCGAGGTGCTTTGAAAGGCTGGCGAGGGCCCGAACATGTGATGGATGTTCAAATCTCAACTGTTCGTGCAGAGCTTCGATAGTGATAGGCTCGCCATGTGTTTTGATTGCCTTGACGATCATGTCAACGTTGGCTTTGGTTTGCTTTTCGTCACCGTATTCTTTAATGCCTACGGCGTGGTAATAGTGGTCGTTCTCGCCGACAACTACCAAATTTGGCGAAAGCTCGGCAATAAATGCCACATGAGCACGAGCTAGCGGGTCGTTGCCTCCCACCAAACGACCGGCGAGATCGTGCACGCGAGCTACTCGCCCGTTTTCGGACAAATCGCGAACCATTAAGCGTTCAATGTCGTGGATAGCGGGAACTCGGTTCTCTTCTCCGGCGATCTTGAGGCGGATAAGAATAGCTTTTTCCAACTGCCGAACGCGTTCACGGGTAATACCAAGCAGCTCCCCGATCTGTTCAAGCGTTTCTCGGCGGTCGAACAGCCCGAAACGACGCGTAATAATCTCGCGTTCGCGTTCGTGTTCGATAACAGCTAAGATATCGTTAATTGCGTTTTTGAGCGTAACCGCAGTTTCTGACGGTGCGTTTTTATCCATAACGCCCTGGTTCCTTTCTGTTTACCTCTGGAAAGTTGGCATTGTTGTTTGTATAAAGTCAATTATAGAACAATACTTTCCTAATGTCAAGTATCACCCTATCTAAAGCTATTATAGCATGAAATAGACGTGTGTAGTAAAGAATGTTTTGAGACTTTTATAAACCGAAGACGATGGTATGCTTATGAATAGAGATTACGCTTTACGGCGCACAACACGGCGGCGCGGTTTTTTGGTAGGAGCACTGGCTAGGAGCTCTTTGGCTTGTTCGTGCGTGATGTCTTTTGGCTCGGTGCCTTTAGGGATCTTGGCGTTTTTGGTACCGTTGGTAATGTAGGGGCCGTAGCGACCGTTTAACACCTTAATCCCATCGCCAAAATCAGCAATATTCTTCTCGGCTTCTGCCTTCAATTTTTCGTGGTAGAATTTGCGAGCTTCTTCGAGTGTAATGGTGTGCGGGTCGAGTGGTTTGATGCTAACAAATAGCTTGTCAACCACAATGTAAGGGCCGAATCGGCCAATGTTGGCTTTGATTTCTTTACCGTCCTCTGTTTCACCGACTGTGCGCGGTAGTTTGAACATCTCGAGAGCTTGTTCAAGAGTAACGGTTTCGATTTTACTGCCAGCTGGCAGTGGCGCGAAAGTGGGTTTGGGGTCGTCGGACTGTTCACCTTTTTGCAGCATCGGCCCAAATCGGCCAAATCGGGCGTAGATAGGTAGCCCGCTTTTGGGGTCGTTCCCGACGAGCCGTGTTTGGGTGGCTTCAGCACGCGAAACGCCGGCGCTCTCCTCGACAAGCTTGTGAAACGGCGTATAAAAAGCGCGTAGCACCTCTACTCTTCCCTTTTCGCCAACAGCAATATCATCAAGCTCGGTTTCGACGCTCTTGGTGAAATCGTAGTCCATTACTTTTTCGAAATGTTTCACCAAGAAATCGGTCACTACTTTGCCGGTATCTGTTGGAAAGAGCTTGTTGCTGTCTTTGCCGTATTGGATTTTTTCGGGCGTCTGCGTAATTTCGCCGTCTTTGAGGGTCAGCTTTTGGATTGTTTTTTCGATTCCCTCCAAATCGCCACGTTCCACATACTCGCGAGCCTGAATAGTGGCGATAGTGCTGGCGTAGGTGGATGGCCGACCAATGCCCATTTCTTCGAGTTTTTTCACCAGTGAGGCTTCGGTGTAGCGGGCTGGTCCACGCGATAGTGTCTCAATTGCTTCGGCAGATTGCAAAGTGAGTGGATCGCCCTTGTTTACCTCTGGCAGCAGTACATCGTCGCCACTGCGGCCATAGACTTTCAAAAAGCCGTCAAAAGTAACGATTTCACCTTTGGCTTCCATTTGCTCACTCGTTTCGCTAGAGGCAATAGCAATGGTCGTTTTTTCCAGCGCGGCTGGCGCCATTTGACTGGCTAACGTGCGGCGCCAAATCAAATTGTAAAGCTTTTTTTGCTGTGTATCGGCACCGGCCATGTCTTTTTTGATATCTGTGGGGCGAATCGCTTCGTGAGCTTCTTGGGCGTTGGCACTTTTGGCCTTGAAGGTGCGGAATTGGTGGTAGTTTTCGCCGAAGTTACCTTTAATGTAGTCGGTCATGGCACTCAGGGCTTGGCCGGAAAGGTTTAGTGAGTCGGTACGCATATAGGTAATAAGACCGGCTTCGTAGAGGCGCTGAGCTAGCTGCATGGTGCTGCGCGGGCTAAAGCCAAGTTTGCTGCTGGCCTCTTGCTGCAGAGTACTGGTGGTAAACGGTGCGCTTGGGTTGCGCGTGCCGGGTTTTTTAGCAATGTCAGCCACCGTGAAGCTGCTTTTGGCGAAAGCCTCTAAGATAGTGCGCACATCTTCAGCAGATTGGTGTTTTTTGTTACTGGTAGCGGGCAAAACGGTGCCGTCCTCTAAAATAAATTCAGCAGTGAGTTTAAATGTAGATTCAGGAGTGTGCGCTTCAATTTCGGCTTCGCGTTCTACAATCAGCCGTACGGCTACCGACTGCACGCGGCCAGCGGAAAGTTGCGGGCGGACTTTGCGCCAGAGTACCGGCGAAAGTTCAAACCCTACTAAATAGTCGAGTGATTGGCGAGCTTGCTGTGCCTGCACCAGTTTCATATCTATGGTTCGCGGGTTTTTCACCGCTTCGTCAAGCGCGTTTTTGGTAATTTCGTGGAAAACGATACGCTTGGTTTCGCTCGGATTCAGCTTTAATACCTCGGCCAAGTGCCAGGCAATCGCCTCTCCTTCGCGGTCTTCATCGCTTGCCAGCCAAACGTGGTCGGCCTCTTTGACGGCTTTTTTTAGTTCGGTAATAACCTTCTTTTTGTCGGCATTCACTTCGAATTTTGGTGCGAAGTCGTGATCGACATCAACACTGCCGGTTTTGCTCGGCAAGCCGCGCACATGGCCAATGCTACTTTTGACAGTAAAATCACGCCCGAGATACTTCTCGATCGTTTTGGCTTTGGCTGGTGACTCAACTATTACTAGATTTTTGCTCATAGGGTGGTGGTTCTTATGCTTATTTTCGGTATCGATGCTTTATACTACGCAATCTTTGCCGAATTGTAAATACATTGCTTCAATTTATTTTATCCAATTTTAATATAAGGGGTAGATGTACTGTTGCACATCTACCCCTTGCCGCGTACTAATAGAACATGATTGCAGGTGCTGGGACGGGTACGGCAGGTATGCTGCATCCGTTGCATCCAGGGTGCCCACAGGAACAAGTTCCTTTATGCATGACTTTCCTCATTCTGTAGGATGCCGCTTAAGTACTGAGCAGAATGTATAGTAGCTTATAGATACATTTAACGCAATGTCCATTGGTTGGCGCCGAGGCTGCGGATGGTGCCGTTGAGTTCCATCATGGTGAGCGCGCTGGCAAAATCACTGGCGCTGGCATTTGATGCCTGCTGGATATGGTCGCCGTCGCGCAGACCTTGTTGTAGCAGTTCGATGATTTTGCTTTCTAGTGGTGTGCTGCCAAGCGGTAACATGGCTTGTTTTTCCAGTAGCTGTGGTGCGATGACTTCCAGTACATCTTCGGCACAGGTAATGGGGTGCGCGCCTTGTTTTAATAATGGGTTGCAGCCAGCTGAGAGCGGGCTGGTGATATTGCCGGGTACCACAAAGACTTCTTTGCCTTGTTCGAGCGCATGGGTGGCGGTGGCGAGGGTGCCGCTGCGCTTGGCGGCTTCGGTAATAATAACGGCGTCGGCCAGCCCGCTAACTATGCGGTTGCGCTGCAAAAACTGAAAATCACGGGCGTCAGTCGGCGGTTCATATTCGCTCATAACTGCTCCGCCGCTGGCGATGATTTGTTCGCCCAATGCGTGGTTGGTGCGCGGATAAATACGATCAACACTATTTGCCAGAATTGCAATAGTTGTGCCTTTGGCTTCCAGTGCTGCTCTGTGGGCAATGGCATCCACTCCTAGTGCCAGGCCACTAATGATTACAATTCCCCTTTTTGCGAGGTCTACGGCCAAAGTATGTGTCACCTCTTTGCCATAAGAGGTAGGCTTTCGCGTGCCCACAATCGCTACACTTATACATCTCTCGGCTGGTAGCTGACCTCTGAAAAATAATATTTTGGGAGGTGTAGGAATCGCCTCTAAAGGCGCTAAATACTTATGGTTTCTTGGGGTCAACCTATTGATTTTCATACAAAATGTTTCAGAAAGTATTGACTTTATGTCAAATACGTGCTAATATTAAAAACGATTGATTGAGCTGCGAGTTCAATCAACCGCACCTTATACCCCCTATTCTAACTTATGTTAGGTTGTGCGCAAGTGGATTGCAAAGTAATCTACCCTCCACTTTTCAATTATTTAAACATTTGCGTGCATACTAACCCCTTTAACCGGCGGACCTCCAATGTGTGAGGTGGGTCACGCTTAACCCCCAGGGGTGCGTTAAAGGGTTAAACGGCGCCAGGTGATGCCCACCCTTACCTGGCGCTTTTTAAGTACCAAAAATTCCTGTATAGTAATGATAATGACGATTTTCTGGATGATTCTTGCGATTGTGCTAGGGAGTGCGCTCTCGCTCAGTTTTGGCATAGCACTTTTGAAGGTGCAAAAACGCCGGGCTGGCGCACTACTGCTTACTATGCCATTTGCGGCTGGTGCACTGCTAGCGGCTGCCTTTTTCGATTTGCTGCCGGAATCGTTTGAGCTGGCTGAACCGGAAACCATGCTCCTCTATGCACTCATTGGTTTATTGGCCTTTTTCCTTCTGGAACGGGTGGCGAGTTGGTTTCACCATCACCACGAACACGAAAGCTCTTCGCAGCAGAAGAGTGTGCGTAATGCTCAACAGCGCCGGCTGATCATGCTAGGCGACCTCACTCACAATGCGATTGACGGTGTGGCGATTGGTGCGGCGTTTTTGGTAGATATTCCAACGGGGATTATCACTACTCTAGCGGTATCGGCGCACGAAATACCGAAAGAAGTCGGGACCTTTGCTCTTTTGCTTGCCAAAGGGTGGAAAGACAAAACTGTTATTTTGGCAAATATCGCCACGGCCGTAGCTACTGTTGTGGCTGCGGTAGTGGTATATATGGTTGCGCGGGAATTTGAAGCTATCGTTGCGGTGCTACTGGCTATTACAGCCGGATTCTTTATCTATATTGCAGCCAGTGATATTATTCCGGATATTCACGAGCAGCCGCGCAAAATTGGCACACTTCAGGCGCTGATGTTGCTTGTGGGAATAGTAATAGTGGGCGCGGTAATTATGCTTTTGGGGGTGTGATTGAGCGTTTCGTGCTTTCGAACGATCCCTGAATAAACTCATCAATGAAGTGGGACGCAAGATTGTAGACATCCGTGAGGGCGTCTTTTTCATTTGCAGTAAATTTTGCCAGCACAAAGTCGGCATCCGGAATGCGGTCACGTAGCGGATTGTAAATACCGATACGGAGGCGCTTGTAATCTTCGCCGAGAGCAGCGTTGAGTGATTTAATGCCATTGTTGCCGGCGCTACTGCCTTTTTCGCGTGTGCGAATGGTGCCGAATGGTAAGGCTAAATCATCGCAAATAACCAGCAAATCTTGGGCTGGATCAAGTTTATAAAAGTCTACGATCGCGCGCGCCGAGCGACCAGTCTCGTTGTAGTAGGTTGTGGGCTTGGCGAGGGTAACTTTTTCGCCGTAGAGGGTTGTTTCGGCAATTTCTGCATGGAACTTACTTTTTACGCTGAATTCAGCGCTATGATCATTGGCGAATCTGTCGATCGTAAAGAAGCCAACATTGTGTCGGGTTGCAGTATATTCTTTTCCGGGATTGCCCTGAGCCAAGATGAGTTTCATAGCTGTAGTATATCTTAAATTGACAATTTTGTGTAAATGGTGTATAACTAAAACCAGCTCTATCAGGAGTGACGAGTGAAATAGGTGTAGAAATGGTAACTGGATTTTGGGCTATTGTCGGCCGACTTTATTCTGTTGAGCTGTGGCGCGCGGCAAAGTGCTCTCAACCCGAACCGAAAGCGCTGCGTAATGTGGCGTGGTCGCTGCTTGCTCTGGCTATCGTTGTGCTGGCTTACCCTACTTGGTCGGCTTTCCACAACGCAGCCATGCTGGGGATTTGGCTTGTCGGAGTGAGCGCGGGCCTCGTGTTTTTCTACAATTTGGTTTTCCTGGTGGTGAAGCAATTTATCCGCCGATGAAGCCCACCTCGTTCGAGCCCATTGTGGGACGAAACAGCCGTTTATAGGCTATTTTGTCTCGCAAGTGGGCTCTTCGACTTTTTGACTAGATTTCTTTTTCTTTTGCGGCTTGTTCTTTTTCGCGGTTAGCTTTAATTTGCTTTTCGTCGCGGAAGCTAAATTTGATTGGGGTGCCGGCGTAGTTGTAGGTTTCGCGCAGCAGACGTTCCAGGTAGCGTTTATAGCTCCAGTGAACAAATTTGAGGTTACTACCGTAAATTACAAACCATGGCGGTGAGGTGTCGGTATGTACCATGTAGCGTAGTTTTGGGTGGGTGTTTTTGAGGCCGGCTGGCGGATGAGCTTGAACGGCGCGCTGAAGCATGTCGTTGAGTTCGCGAGTTTTGGTTTCTTGCTTACGGCGGGCATCGATATCAAGCGCGAGGTCGAATAATTTCGTGACGTTTTGCCCGGTAACGCTACTGGTGAAAATAAGTGGTGCCCAAGGGGTGAATTTGAATGTATGGGCAATTTGCGGCGCGAGTGCGTCGCGGGTGTAGGCATCTTTGCCTTCTACTGAGTCCCACTTGCTGACCACGATCGCCATACCTTTACCTGCTTCATCAATAATACCTGCCAGGCGTTGGTCGAGCTGTGTATTGAGTTCGTTGACATCCATTAGCAGAAAACAGATATCAGCCTCTTCGATAGCTTGGAGTGTGCGTAGGACGCTGAATTTTTCGATCCCTACCTCTTGCTTGCCGGGCTTGCGCATGCCGGCGGTGTCGAGGATCTCGATAGTTCGCTGGGCGTAGCGAATTTGTACGCGGTTAACGTCGCGGGTGGTGCCTGCAATGTTCGCCACGACAGCCTGCTGTTTACCGGCCAAAGTATTAAATAAGTGACTTTTACCGACATTTGGTCGGCCAATCAGTGCCATGCGAAGGATTTCGTCGGGTTCTTCTTCGTACTTAGCAGGAATGTGAGTAATAATTTCGTTTAAAACGTCGGTCACGCCGCTGTTGTGTTCGGCGCTGGTGCGGACGATGGTTTTGATACCAAGACGTTTAAATTCGGTATCGGCGAGGCTGGTTTTGAGATCGGCTTTGTTGGTAACCAGAATGACTGGTTTTTTTGATTTAAGCGCCTTTTTGGCAACCAAGCGATCTTCATCGCTCACATAGAGCGTGCTATCGACCACCACCAAAATCACATCGGCGGCGTCGGCAGCTTCGGTGATTTGTTCTTGAATACTGGCTTCAAAGTCGTCGTTTGGATCTTTTAGTCCAGCGGTATCGACGAGCCAAAAATTATGGTGTTTGTATTCTACCTTCCCCAGTACGTTGTCGCGAGTGGTGCCGGCTTCGCGTGCCACGATTGCCTGCTGTGAGCGCACCATACGATTAAAAAGCGAACTTTTACCAACGTTCGCTTGACCAATGATTGCAACTGTAGGAAGTTTTGAGGCCATAGTTAACTGTTATTATAACAGAGGTGCGCGTAATTGACAAATTTTAGCATGGATGGTAAAAATAAAAGACGCTCATCGCAAGGATGAGCCCGACCGAGAGAAGGAAGAATGAGCAATCGTAATCTCGAAGTATCTCTCACGGTAAGGCGAGAAGTTGAGTCCGGAGGCACTGGTTGGCAGGGAGTACGAGCCGGCGTGCTTTCTAAAGAAGTGGATATCCTAGAGGAAGCTCCTCTCAAGGCTGGACTGAGGGAGTTGATTGAAACCAATCCTCTATTCAAAGGATGGAAGATGAATTTCCCAGTAATTACCTATCCGGCTAGGCTTCCGCGCATTAAACAAGATGCAGCTATGAAGGCTCTGCGCGATTGGATTGACGGATTTAAATATCCAAGCTCCTCTTCTTAGGCCGAAGCCTTCATTGGGGTAACGAGAAATAACACCTTCTCGTTACCCCAATTCAACGCAATGCGTATATCACCTAGTGGATTTTGGTGATTTTATACTCGCGCGGCTTTATATCGCCAAGTGAATAATTGCCAAATTGTGTGCGGTGAAGTTTTGTTACCTCGTATCCAAGCGCTGCAAAAGTGCGACGAATCTGGCGGTTCCGCCCTTCGCTCATAGTCACCTCGTAGGTGGCTTTTTTATTTTCGAGGCGCTGCACGGTAAATTTACTTGTGCCGTCTTCGAGCTGAATGCCGTAATCACTGATCATTTGTTGATGAAGTGGTTCAAGTGGGCGGTCGAGCTGTACTTCGTATACTTTTGTTTTACGAAACTTAGGGTGAGTCATGCGGAAAGCGAAATCGCCGTCGTTGGAAAGTAGCAGCAAGCCAGAACTATCTTTGTCGAGACGGCCAACCGGTTTAAGGTGATGATATTCTTTCGGGAGAAGGTTGTAAATGGTCGGGTTTTCGCCCTGCGCACGGCGCGAACAAACATAGCCAACAGGTTTATTGAACAGCAGATAGGTGTGCTTGGCCTTTTCTTCAATCACCTTCCCCTTCATGGCAATTTTATCGCTTGGCTGAAAACGAGCGCCCAGCTGAGCGGCTGTGTTGTTGATTGTCACTTGCCCTTTCGCAATAAGCTCGTCGGCCTCGCGACGTGAAATACCTAGCTGCAAAGCTAGGTATTTGTTCAAGCGAAGAGAGTCTTTTTCCATAGAGGTATTATAGCACTACCTTAGGCAAGTTGAGCTATGCGCCGGCTGGCGTACCAGACGTTGGGGGCAAAGGTGGCTGCGGTGGTGTTGGTGCGCGCGGCGTTTCTTCGTAATTAATGCCGTGATCTTCAGGTCGAGATGATGGCTGCGATTGAGGTTGAGGTGCTGGTGTAGCCTCTTGCTCTGTATTTGGAGCGGTAGAATCGTTGGCTGCATACGGCTCATCGGCAGGTGATGTAGTAGAAGGCGGCGTACTTTGTTGAGACTGAGCTGGTTGTGGAGCCTGAGGGGGCTCTACAGGGCTAGGAGTCGGTGGCTGAGGCGCTACTGGTGTTGCAGGATGACTGTCGAGCTCTTGTTGCATGCGCTGCGCAATGTCTTCGTTGGAAGATTCGGGCTGGCTGAGTGGATGAATAATACGATCACCGAGCCCTGCTGGCCGATTGGTAGAAAATGGTGCCGTTGGCTGAGGAAGGCCACTTGCTGCTTGAGCTGGCTGTGGAGTTGTTTGAACGGTTGGTTGTGTGGGCGGTGTAGGCGCTTGAGGTTCTGGTTGTGGTGGAGCGACTGGTGGTTGCGGAATGCGTGCTGGCGCAGGTGCGTCTGGTCGCTGGCCTGGTGAAACAGTTGGAGCTGGCCGTGCGCCAATATTAGTTTGACCGGGGCCGCCGAAGGTTTGCTGAGGAGTTGGCTGGCCACCACCGCTTACGGGAGCGTCGCCAAGGACCTCGTGAACTGTGCGCACGACGTCTTCAATACCAACTTGAGATTTGACCAAGTACCTATCGGCTCCGAGTGCTTCGCCGCGAGCACGTTGATCTTCGCTTGAAAGTGCGGTCATCATGATCACTTTTATATTTTTTGTTTCAGAGGTAGAACGCAAAATATCAAGCATGTCGAAACCGCTGATTTTTGGCATCATGACATCGCTTACGATCAATTGCGGACGCTCTTTAATTGCCATTGCTAGCGCTTCTTCTCCATCACCTGCCGTGACAATGTCGTAACCTTCGGCGAGTAACCGCACACCATAAATCTCGCGTAGGGATTTGTCGTCTTCTACCAGTAATATCTTGGTCATATTGTTTTTATTGTACTAAGTACGTCATAAAAATGCTAGTGGTTATTTATTGCCCTCTTGGAGGATTGCCCGAACGGGTGTACTGACTAGGGTTCTGTTCAATGTTTGTAAGAGGTGTGTTGACGCGCGGTTGTGGTGTTCGTTGTGAATAATACGTCGGCTGTGGAGGGCGTGCTTGAGGAATATTGCGCGATTGTTGCAGTTGCTGTGCGATTGCGCTGCTTGAGTCGTTGGTATAGGTGCTGCTGCCTGGCTGAGGAGTTGTGGGTTGTGGCCGTGGAACTGCTTGTGTTGGTTGTGGAGGTGCTGCAGGCTGAACTGGTGCTGCAACTGGCTGTTGGTAGGTTGAAGCGGCGGCTTGTTGCGGTTGTGGCGAATACATAGCAGCTTGTATATTTTGTTGAGTTGGCTGAGGTGGAGTTAGCGGCGAAACAGAAGCTGGTTGAGGAACGGTCACTTGTGGACTTCCCTGAGCTGTTGCAATTTGCGCCTCGCGTTCGCGTTGAATACTTGCAGCTTCGATCAATCTGGTGGCTTCCTCGTGGCTAATGCGTGGTAATTCCACGTAAAACACAGATCCACGCTTGTATTCGCTCTCTACCCAAATACGGCCGTTCATTGTTTCAACCAAACGACGACACAAATATAAGCCAAGACCAGTTCCACCAATCTCGCGGGTGTCGGTGTTGTCGACGCGGTAAAATTTTTGAAAAAGATGCGGCTGATCTTCTTTGGGAATGCCAAGGCCGCTGTCGGCGACGCTAATGACAACATGATCATTATCACCGCCAATATCAATAGTCACATCACCTTTTGGAGTGTACTTAATGGCGTTGTCGATAAGGTTGGCGATCACTTCGCGCAGGTGGTCGTTGTCGACATTTGCGTAAAATACCGGGTTCAGCCGGCGCTCCCCTGCCTGGTCATTGTTGTCTGGCTGCGGCTTAAAGATAAAATGCAGACCTTTTTCTTCAGCTTTTGGCCGGAAATGATCGGTAATTTCGCGCACAAACGCAACCACATCAAGTACTTTTGGATTATTTTGCAGTCGGCCGTCCTCCGCCCTGCTGATATCAAGCAAATCTTGAAAAAGCCGACCCAAATGCTGTACCGATTCTTGAGCTTTACCGATGTATGTTTTAGCCTTTTCGTCTACCTTGGCGGTGCTAGGGTTCAGCGCGAGGCCTAAGTAGCCTTCGATCGAAGCCACGGGCGTGCGCATTTCGTGAGCGGCGGTGCTAATAAATTCTGCCTGCTGGCGTTCTTCGCGTTTGTCTTTGGTAATGTCGCGAAACACCACAATCACCCCGCTACCTGGCTGTCCAATGGGCGAAGCAATCACCGAGACAAGGATCTTTTTACCGGAATTGGTTACGAGGCTCAGCGTGTTTGTGGCAACTTCTTTGTTCGTGGCAATTGCCTGGGCAATTGGGTCGTTGGCGGGCACGAGTTCCTTGTCGTTTTTGTCGAGCAACTTAATGACCGATTTATAGTCGAGATTGAGCGCGTCGCCCTGAGACCACCCCGTAATTTGTTCGGCTGAAGGGTTAAATAGCTGCACGATTCCTTGGGCGTTGAGTGCCATAACACCGTCGGCAATGGCGTTGATGACAACATCGGACTTGTTGGAGATTTCGCTGAGTTCGCTCGCGAGTTTACGGGTGTATGTTTTTTCGCCACTGCCGTTTGTTTGGGCTTTACGGTGCCAGATTACAAAACTAATAACGAGTGGCAGTTGGCCGGTGAGAACGACGGTAATAATGGCCTCTTTTTCTAGGGTACCACTAGTAAGCTGCCAAATAAGATACGCGACAGTAGCGATAAACATTGGACCAAGTGCCCATGCGCCAAAGATGCCGGCAAAAATCGCCACCAGCATCCATAGAGCAATAAAGGGTGATGCAACGCCGCCGGTTGTCACAATAAGCGAACCGGCCATGATCGCCAAAATACTATACACACCAAACGACACGAAAAACGACGGCTTTTCGGGCGCCCAGATCGAAGCCACAAGACCGGCAACAAAAGCAACACCGGCGAGGATTGCTCCAAGCATATCGACTCCTAAAGCCGCACCAATACTTTCGGTGCCCGCAAAGAATGTACTGGCATAGAGTAGCAAAACCACGGCTGCCACCAACATAACTGCCTCGCAGATTCGACGATGCCAAAATCGTGTCATTGTCAGTGGTTGAATGGTCGCCCCCTTCTTAAGATAACTAGCGCTTACGCTTATTATGGCTGAGTGGGGGCAATTTCGCAAGAGCTGTATGGGTGGGATGCTGGACAAATACCTCTGTTTTGCTATAATATCTGAAGGCTAGATATGTTAATGCCGGGCTACTTCGGTCTCATCTCTTCGAGATGAGCTCCAAATTTCTCGGAAGTGGTCAAAGATGCAAGCATTTTTTGCTTCACTTCTCTCAAAATTAGGTCTCATCGTCTAACGGTTAGGACACCAGGTTCTCATCCTGGCAATCCGGGTTCGATTCCCGGTGAGATCACCATAAGATCATTTTCATCTTTCAGCAGTTGAAAGAACGGATTCACCCCTGTAAAAGGGGTGTTTTTGTGTTTCGACGCTCTAAATCGTCGCTTGTTGGCATACGGTCGAAGATTACCTTGAAAGACGTGCTTTTTTGATCGGGTCAATCTGTTGGATTATTAGTTGGTCAATGTTTTCGACGAAGTGTCTAGCCCTTGCGAGGATACGCTCCAAATTGGCTGGCCTGGCAGCTTCTTTGCGCTCTTTTTCTTTCGTTAGCTTCTCTATCTGGCCTTCCAACCGCACAAGGTCATCCTCCATAAACTTGATAGTTGTTGGCGACGACAACACCCCGATCTTATCAAGCGTATTCGCAACATCTTGTTGTAGTTCGACTATGCGGTCTGCAAGGTCTTGGATCTCCTGTAGCTGGCCTTGGTTGCGCAAGTTCCACTCGCTGAGTATAGCATCTAAGACAAAGTCTAGACGCTCTGTGACACTTGTAGGTTGCGGACAAAACCGGCCACAGAAGCTTCGAGCTTTTCTTTTGGGATACGGTAATAGTGGCCGTAGTTCGTACAGTGGTATGCAGGGTAGTATTTGCCGTTGCGCCCACGCGAAGCGCTTGCTCCAAGTGGATTGCCGCATTCGGGGCACGAGATATGCTTGCGGAATGGGAAATCGGGGTTACGGCGGCCTTTATCTACTAAATGTCCGGGTGGGCGTTTAGTGCAGATCTGTAAGTCGCCTTCGTCATTCTCTACGATTATCTTCTTGCCTTTATGTGCGCGGTTGAACGTCTCGATAGATACAAGCCCTTTAAACGCGCAGTGTACAGGGCGGTAGTTCGTCCACTTTTCAACATTTACTCCAGCATAGATCGGGCTAAGGATGAGCTTTTGCATTGCCTTGACGGTCAGCGGCTCGCCACCTAATTTCTTAATTATCTTAGTACGGTCTTTTGGGTCGCGTTTGTACTGTACCCGTGTCGTAAAGCCTAGGCTATTCACTTTGTCGACTGGCTATCCAAGTCAAAGTATGAGGATAAGTGTCAAAATTTAGCAAAACAGGCGTCGGATCTTACAGAGCGAGCTACGATGCTACGTGAAGCTCAAAATACGACTAAGCGACCAAGCCAAGAACGACAGTCGGACAACCCAATAGTTGATTTGTATCTAAAGAGTACACCAAACCAAAAGCGAATTATCTTAACTACTCTGTTTAAGAAACTATTCGTACGTGATGGCGTCTTGACGCTGATATTGAGGTAGCTACTTATGTGGTTTTTGATTATTATAAGCCTCGAGCTGCTTCTCTAACTCATCAGGATTAATCTGGCCGGTTTTACGATAAGTAAGCTTTAAATACTTCAAGAATTCCGTTGCAAATTCTCGTGTCGCATCTTCCGGTTGGAAAATACGGAGGTAGTTCAGCATGGTATCGATATCTTTGTCGTTAGTTTCGTAAAAATCTTCCATCCTGTATCAAGTATACCCAATTTGTAGCACACACCTAGTTGAATGTACAAGCTAACACCATTAGAAACATGCGTAGCGTACGATTATCTGTTATTCTAGAAAGGATTATGCTTCCAGTTACACTCAGCTCATTCTCTACTTCTTCGGATCGTCAGCTTTTGCCAAAGCTTACAAAAACTAAAGTGAGACTTCTCGAAGAGTCATCTGTACTTTCCGTGGAAGAAAAGGTCGAGATCCTTCTGCTTTTTCTGAATAAAAAGTGGATTGCCGAAGTGGACATTGGGTTAAAGAGAAAGGAGGCTTGCGTCACCTTACTCGAGCGGTTAGCTCTTCCCTGGTATCTGGAATCATACGATGAGCCTCATGTGGAACATTGGATACAAGTGGGCGCCAATCAAGCAGTGCTTGACTACGTGGTATCACGCCGCACTGAGCTTAGCGACCTAGAGTCTGGCGTATTGTATGGCTTCCCACTCTCACACGTATTAGGGTATATTGGGATTATCCAAAGAGACATGAAACAGCCTACCGACGTGGCACTCTATATGCAGGCAGGGGTGTATTCGAAAGACTTTCAAGATAATGAGGCGGATTATTTCCGGAAAGTTTGGCAAGAAGTTAAAAAAATAAGCCCGGTTATAGCCAGGCAATCGGAGAAAGTATTCAATTCATATAGGACGAGTGTTCAAAAAGTCCGTGAAAGGAGTTAGGGAGCCTAGCCCCGACAAAGCCTCACTGAGACATGTCGGGGCTAGACTTCGGTCACGAGTACTCGTGCCAGTGGCAGCCGGTGGTGGGGTTGTTGCAGTGGGCGTTGGCGTTGCCGCTGCTGCATCGGAGGCAACGGCAGCTGCACGAACCCATCTGCGGTGACGTCACCGAGTTCAGCAGCTGGAACGCCACCGCCTCGTTGTCGGCCTCTCCCGTTTCGGTGTCCATCGGACTCTTCATCAGAACTGCGGTCATTAAGACCAGTGTCCCTTCTCGCGCGTTTCCGCGCGGGGTCGGTTTGGCGCTTGATAAACAAGCAGAATCCGGACATCGTCCGGTTCGCGCCTAATTATATCACACTATAAATCCTATGTATAGTGTAAAAATAACTTTTTTGTAATCAACTAGGGCTGAGGATTGATAGGCTTATGGTTGGGGCATATAGGCGGTAATCTAGTTTGAGACTAGTAGTTGCTTATCGGTCACTCTCAATTTCCAAGTCCTCAAGCTGCATATCGAACTTCTCCAATCCGTCCCAAAATTGTTTCGCAGAAGGTCCCCGCAGGTTCACCACGAAATTATTTTCAAAACCTTATAGATAAGAAAAATCCCAGAATGTATGTTCTGGGATTTTTCTTATCTGTATCAAAATATACATACCCTGTTAGAGAGTTCGATTCCCGATAGGTTAAAAATATAAACCCACTGTTTTTATGTTATGCTCACAAGAGTTATTGAAAAAATTAACAATTGACTTCCCTTAAGCTATGGTGAAGTCATAACATTCACCCGTTCGGCTTACCAGTCTGATTGTCTCACCGAGCTTGAGGAGGGTTGAGCGTATCATCAAAACAATTATTCGTGAGAGGCTTATGGTTTAAAAGATACGGTAAATCTGTTAACATGTTATTTACTGCGCTAAAAATAGCCAGTCTGTCACACTAGGAGTGAGGAAACTCCGAATGAAACTGTCCCACGAACAGGCCCGGTTCTTCCGTACGGCGGGATACTTCCGCCTGCTGAACATCCTCAGTCCTTTCGAGACGGCCGAACTCCGCGAATTCGTCCTGACCGAGAAAGCGAAGGAAGACGAACAGCGTCAGGCGGAGGGCAAGCCCCCCGTGGTCAAGATGTACGGCCTCTACGACCGCAACCCCATGCTGGTCGAGAACCTCATCAAGAACGAGAAGCTGGTGGGCGCGCTCACCTCGCTGCTCGGCCCGAACGTGGTGTTCGTGACGAACCGTCACAACCACACGACGGTGAACGACTCCCATGGCACGAAGGATGAGGCGCGGCTGCACCGGGACATCCTGCAGCCGACGCGCGGTCTCCTGACCGCTGCCTTCTACCTGGAGGAGTCCACAATCGAGAACGGCTGCACCAACATCGTGCCCGGCTCCACCGAGCTGCCGTACGTCGGTGTGCCGCAGTCCAACGGGGGCGGTACCTGGATGGACGAGCACGAAGAGTACTCTGGCCTCGCCGACCAGGCGCTGCCGGTGCCTATGCCTGAGGGCAGCGCCCTGCTGTTTAACGGCCTAGCCTTCCACGGCGTCGGCCACAACCAGACCGACAAGACGAGGATCAGCATGACCTTCGGCTTCCGGTCGGTGGACGAGCTGAGCTACGAGCCGGACGTCACCCGCGAGGTGCTGGTTTCCGGCCAGTACATCTACAGGGGCAACGACCGAAACTCATAAGAGCTTGTTAGCGTGACAGAGCCCGCTCCTCGGAGCGGGCTCTTAATTCTGATCTAATGAAACGGCGTTCCCGGGTTCTTAAGAACCCGGGAACGCCAGGCCGGATCTATTTGGCTATTTCGTGCAAGACAGTTGTCTTGAGTTCTACTCGGTCGGACTGACGTCGTACTGAGTAGTGGCGGAATACTTCAGTAACAGACCAGCCGAACGGAGGCTTGGCGAGATCGATCGGCCTTACCTCTCCGACAGCGATGTCACGGTTGACTTCGTCGTCGATGAGTGTCTTTTTGGATCCCGCCACTTGATACGTTGCTGACGTGTTAGTTATGAGTGCCCACCGATATTGGGTGAGCTTGGGAAGAAGCGCTGCTACTTGGCTGTTAGGCCAGTGTTGCAGTACATCTTTTACGATCAGAAGATCCGCAGCCGACAGGCCTTCTTCAGTCGATTCCATGCCTTTGAAATGCACATTCGTGCTTTCATATCGCTGCATGTTCGCTTGAATTACGCTTTCCACCAGATCGACACCCAGGTATGAAACCCCGGACCAGTCGATATGACGAGAAGACTGCCAGTCACCACACCCCAGATCGACTACACTTGACACCTCTTTCTCTCTCATGAACTGCTGCAGAAAGTTACGGTACGATTCCGTATTCTTCGGATGTGAGCCCGAGCCGGAACCGTTCGACCAAACTCCATGGTCGTAAATGCGACTGAACGTAGCCTTGTCCGATGCCATAGATTCAAGTCTACCAAAGATGGACTCTAAAAGCTATAATAAAGTTATGCAGGATTCTGAAGAAATACGCCCATGGAAAGAAATAAAACGATTGCAGGTATTTAAGAAATATTCGCGCAGTGTAGACAAGGTCGTTTTTGAATTACCTAACGGATCACAAGCTGACTTTTATATTAAAGTAGAGGGTCCAGCCTCTGGGATTGTAGGTTTAACTAAGGATAACCTAGTAATCCTCGTAAAGCAATACAGGCCAGGCCCAAAGCAAGTGCTTTATGAGCTTCCCGGCGGTTTCACAGACCCTGGCGAGGGGCAAATCGACGCTGCCAAGCGCGAATTCCTCGAAGAGACGGGGTATACCGGAGACTTTAAGCTAGCGGGAAAGTGTATCGATGACGCCTATTCGACTATGGTGCGTTATTGCTTTATAGCAACTAACTGCAAAAAGGTTCAGGAGCCAGAAGAAACAGAGACGGAGAAGACGAAAGTTACCTTATTACCACTGGATGAATTCCGTAATCTTCTCCGGTCAGGAAATATGACAGATGTCGAGATGGGATATCTTGGCCTCGACCATCTGGGTCTTCTATAGAAGTGAAACACCCTGCCCGAAAAGATGGGCAGGGTGGGTGTATCGAGCGCAGAGCTTTGCTCTACACTATCGGTCGATCCCTAGGAAACGCTGAAACTGACCAGAGTTCTCTTGGGCGAAGCGCCACGACTCAACGGTACCGATGTCGAGGAAGAATCGCTCTTCGTTGTTGTACGCGTGAAGGTTTCCGCGCTTCAGCCCGAAAGCAATGATATCCCTGTACAACCCAAGCGGACCGTTCTTCGGGCTCCACTGAATTGCCTCTAGGAGCTCTCGCTTCACAACCAAAGCTCCTGTGCTACTGCCTCGATAGTCGCTAGCTGTCATCGCTTGCTTTTCGCTGATGAAATTGTGTTCCGCTTCACGACTGAACAGCACCTTACTTCCCTTGACGTAAAAGGCACCCTCGTTGGGAACATCTTTTTTCTTCGTCAGAACGATGGTGAGGTCGGCTCCAGTCGACATGTGCTGGGCAATGACAGATCGTTCGTTCATGTCAATGATTCCATCGACGCTGACCACGAAGATGCTATCACTGAAGCAATCCGGCCTGCGTCGTAGGGCGGTAAGAAGGTCTCCTCCATTTCCCATTTGCCTCTGAAGAGTGATGGGGACGACCTTTGATGCACTGCGCTGCTGCTTTACGTGGCGCGCTGCTGCTTCGTGATCACCTGCGCCTACCACGATAGGATTGATACCTACACGAATCAAACGATTCACCTGATGGTCTATCAGTGCGACCGGAGGCTCACCCACGGCGAGAAGGGCTTTGGTGATTCCGATTTTCGGATCTGCCTGGAATACTGATCCCAGACGTGTGCCACGGCCACCCGCATTGATGTAGCCCGAGACGAACATGTTCGCTCCTTGACGAGAGATCGACAATCGCCTTTATGGCGACTTTTATAATAAAAACATAAAAATCGTTTCTTGCATATAGTAAAAAGTAGTTAAATAAGCTACATAAAATTATTAAAGACCAGATTTTTGTTTGGATGTTCGATGGATGGATGAAGAGGCGGGGAGTATGGATTCTTAACTAGGGCTAAGCCCCTAGTAGGACTTAAGCTTATTATCCAGTCCTTTAACACTTTCAAGTAAAATTTCGACTTGTTTCGTCGTTAAGTCACCAAGAATTGTCCTAGAATTTATTCTCGGAACTTTTCTTTTTGTCGTTGTATCGGGTTATTTGGGTTCGATTCTTCGTAGGTTAATAGCCATACATACAGAGCCCCGCCTTTCATCCAAGGGTATCACCAAACACAACCACTTACCATGAGGTAGAATGTTTTTGCTTGCGTGTATGTATTACATTCGTACCTAGCAAGGCCTATCGTTAGAGAGGTTGAAATGGATACCACCCTGACCGGTATCGTTCACTGGCACGAAAGAGCGCAGGTAGCGCGAAGCTACGTAGACGCCATCAATCTGGAAGACGACTTCGTCAACGTGATCGCCGACAAAGCTGTCGCCGTCGTCACCGATAGGTTGAAGGAGAGGCGTAGTACCACGGTCGCTTCGATCAACGACGCTTCTTCGCTGCGTGCGAACGGCATCTCAATCAACAAGTGGGCGAAGTGGCGCAAATCGGACCAAGATCCGATTGTGGCGTTCAGGGTGATTAGCGGCAGGATCGCGAATCTGATTGCCCAGCGTTTCCATCTCGAACACAGCCAGGTCACCGTGAAGGTCGACGTCGACTCTGTGAAGAACATCAGTCGGATCGTCTTCCGATTCGCAGAACCCGTGACCCGGGTTCCGACAAACTAGCCCCCGCAACGGCAATACCATCATGGTAGACCCCGTTCGCGGGGTTTTCCATTTCGTCGTAACTGCCAGATTGATCGCTACCAATTTTTCATTCATCAATTCGGGAAATTCTAGGAAGAAGTAGTGATCCGGGGTGGGCGATGGGAATGTTTCATCGCCCACCCCGGATTTTTTTCCGTATCGCCTTAGGCGTTAAGCGCCCAGACTAAGGCCGTAGTGCGCCAGTGCGGTCTTGATGCTCTCTAGATCGGAGTCCTTGAAGTTCCGGATTCCTCTCAGGCCGCTCTCGCCCATCCGAATCAGTTCCCATATCGTGTTCACGTTATTGCGCCTGAGAAGGTTGTAGGCTCTGACGCCATCGAGCTCGAGGTCTTGGGTCGGGATGCGAAGAACATTCGGATCGAAGTCGGCTTCACGCTCTAGCAAGAACGCGGCCACCTCGCCCGCTTCCTCGATGCCGTCGCGGCGACCCTGCTGATAGATGTCGGCGATCGCTGCGAAGGTTTCCGGGTCGGAAGTCAGCGCCGCAATGGTGCGAGAGATTTCAGGATTCATAGGCTTCTTCCTAGATTGTAAGCGTGTACTTTTGTCTCCACGCTCGGTACACTCAAGATTTCTCCTGAGTAACTATTATATTAACATGATTAGCCAAAAAGTCAATGAAGCAGCTACTGTCTTGGATACCAAGGCAGCTAAACCCGGGTAATATTAGCATGACGAAGGGGTAGCTTATTACGAGGCTGCAGGATATTGTTGATGGTTATAGTACGGGCTGGTAATGATGTGTTTTAATAAAACAATGCGAACAGATACGATCCGAGCTCGAGGGTACGATCCTGCTATTGCTGGAGACGAACTCTCGCTTAAAATAGCCAGCTTTCCCGCCACGGCACGGTACCTGGCGGAACGATTGAAGGAAGAAGGTGATGTTGTTTGCGAACTGTGTTGCGGTGTCGGGGTAAGCCTTATCGAACTTTCCCAAACATTTGCGAAAGTAATTGGTGTCGACAATAGCCAGAAGGTTGTTGAAGATTGTCGTAAAAATCTCGAGCGCGCAGGTTTGACAAATTATGAGGTTCTATGTGGTGATGTAAGTGACCCAAGTCTCCTAGGCAAGATAAAAGCCGACATGGTGCTCTATGATATCCCCTACTGGAGTACACATGCCGGTAAGGTTGACCCTGAAAAGCAAAACCCCGACCTGCGAAAGCTCATCGACAGTATCCGAACGCTGGTGACCGAAAAGATCGTCATCTACGCCCCGCCGGGCATGACGTACGAAGAAGCCACTTCTGCATTGGGCCCCTGTGAGTTCATGCAAGTGTACACCAACGGAAAATATGATCGTAACTTTATTTTCCTGGATGGTTTGATTCGGCGAGTGGGTCAACGTAACATTGAGGTCTAGTCGTTCTGCAGTACAAGAAAATGGCCGTCTTGGATATCTCAAGACGGCTTTTGTAATCGGCGAAGTCGTCTCTTAGCGACGAAGCTTGTCGATCTCTCTTTCTATGAAGCGGTAGTGGCCGCCGGGTGTGCGTATGTAGAGGATTTTATCAGTTCGCGCCCAGGCGTCGATAGTTTCTCGTTGAATATCGAGTCGTGCGGCCGCTTCAACCGAAGTGAGGAGTCGGTCGGATCCGTCTTCACCTCGTACTCCGCCTCTCCAATCTTCCCCTAGGAACTGCCGAACATCACTCTCTCTATATCGACGATGCCCACCAGGAGTCTGAAAGTATGGAATCAGACCCTCGATAGCCCAGCGTGGGGTGCTCTTGGCATCAACCCGAAACAGTGATGCTAGCTCACATGGTGTGAGCAGACTGACTTCAAGATGCTCTTTCACACGATAATCCTTATCTCATCTCGAGAGCTTGAACAGTACAGATTATAAATGGATTATGGCCGTTCGTCAAAGCTACTTACAAGATCTTTAAACAAGTCATAATTTGCTAACGTTGCCTGCTCGATTGTTGCGTCGGTTTGCTTAAGGTATTTTTTTACCAAATAGTATCCTAGTCGGTATCCTGCCTAGCGCGGCAGTGTCTCGTCTCCGGTAAGAAGGTTTTTAGATAATCATAATCACCACAGTGGAGCTTGCTTTCAAGCTGAGCGATGATATTTTTAATCATGGTGTCGCTTGTGGTTTGCATTTGAGTAAGAAAATATTGCTGCTGTTTTTTGTTTGTGTCTGCCATTGGTGAGTAGTCAAATATTCTTCGGCTGCGTTTACGGCGCGCTGAAATAGAGTAATCTCGTTGTCGGTAAAAGTATTGCCGGCGTTCGCTACTAAAAGGTTGATTTTTCCCATAGCTACAATTGTGCCACAAGAGCAAGCGGTTGACTACGATGCTACGCGAATTTCGGTGTAATCATTAATTGCAGCATGAATTCCTAGTAGTTCTTCGGAGGTATGGGTGCTGAGGACGCCAACAATACTCATGCCGGCTCGGCATGCGGCGAGCACTCCAGTTGGAGAGTCTTCGAAGGCAACGCAGCGCCGCGCGCTGACACCTAAGGCCTGAGCGGCCCGAAGAAAAGGTTCGGGGTGGGGTTTGGTTCTCTCAACATTTTCCGAACCAATAATCACGGGAAATTTTTTATCGAGTTTTAGGTGTTGGAGCTGCAGTTCGCGGGTTGGTGGCGACCCACTAGTAACAAGAGCGAGTTGGATACCTGCCTCTCCTACTGCTTGAAGAAATGGCGTTAGGCCTTCGATTTCTTTGCCCGATTCGCGAAAGATAGTTTCGTAAAACGCAAACCGTTCAGCAAAAAAGGCGTCTTGCTGCTTGGGTGTTACCTCGCCAAAAAGCTGGGTGATAATGGCGCGTGATGTTTTACCGGAACAATTTTGGTGGAACCATTCGTCGGTAAATTCGATACCATATTTTTCGGCAAACAACCTCCATGCTTTGCGATGCAGCGGCATGTTGTCCGTGAGCGTTCCATCGAGGTCAAACAGGAGCGCATCAATATTTTGGGGACGGAGGGTTAGGTTTTCTACGGCCATTCTTGTAGTGTATACAGTATACAATATTAAAATGTTCCTGCAAGTGGTATGTGGGTACATGGTATAATAACGAGGTCTGATCACCGAGCGAGAGGAAGAAGATGGTCGACGTTGCTGTTGCGCCAGGTCTAACCCTGGACGAAGAAATGTACGAAACCGCCAAGATGGCCGTCAGTCGCTATGTGTCTGATAAACTGGCCGAATTTACGTGGGAGAGGTTTGTTGCGCGTGAAAGCTGGCGGCTGATTCCCGATTTCGAACATCCGGAAGAGCCGTTTTTCAAGGCGGAAATGATCATCAAGCAAGAGCCGCCGTATACCCAAACAATCAAATTGAACGTTTGGCGCTCGGCAGATCTTCGGCGCGATGGAACGCCAATGCCCCATAGTCACCCCTGGCCTTTTGTTAGTCATGTGCTTATGGGTGCCTACGTTGAAGATCGTTACGAGGTAAGTCAGCCGAATCGGCTGCTCGTCGATCCGCATTCGCAGTGGAACTTGGGCTCGGTCAACTTGGTGTCTGGCGTGATACATCACGCTGGTCTTCGCAACCACATGGAGCTCGATACATTTCATGAAGTGGTTGAGGTGCTTGAGCCGGGTCGGACGATGAGCCTGATGGACTGTGACTTGGGTCGTAAGGACGGTTGGGGCTATCTCGACCCGGATACGGGGCTGTATGTGCCCAGCAAGCAGAGCCCGATCAGTCCTGGCTTCAAGGCGCTGATGCTCGAGCGTAATCCACACTTGAGGTGAGCTAAAAATAACCCTTCGCATTGCGGAGGGTTTATAATTAAACATAGCTTGTATATCGGCAACGAAAGGACACGAATATGAGCTCGTATGTTAATCCACTCGACAACCCTGCGCATGATTTGCATGCGGCACACTGCCTGGCATGGGATGCGAAGCGTAATGGCAAGCCGAAGCTGGCTCTACGGTTGTGGCAGAAGGTGCTCGACCAAAACCAGCTAGCGGCTGACTCAGCTGAGTATGTCGAAATCCGACGTCAGATGGCGGTTTGCCTGCGACTTATGATGAGGCTTCGGGCCGCCGACAAAATGTTTCAAGAAGTGCATAGTGCCGCCCTGCCGCTCGACCGTGATCTTGCAAGAGCAATTTTGCTGGATTGGTCGGCCGTGCTGCTAGACCGTTGTCGGGCACGCCAGGCGACTGTGCTTCTCGAGCCGCTATTCGAATCAGATTTGCCCGAACTTCAGCGGGCTCAGGTGCAAGCATACTTGGGCCGTGCGTACGGACATAGGTGGCGTCGGAGGTACCGCGCGAAAGGACTAGCCTATCTTTCCGAAGCGGCCGATACTTTGCAAGGTCAGTCGCACTATCAGGACCTACGTGTCGATGTGCTGCTGTGGATAGCCGAGGTGCGTATGCAGTTTGGCCGTGAACGCCACTGTCGGTATTCATTTTCCTACATCCTTCGTTTCGTCAGATCTCGGCAGCCTGCCCGCATGACGGATCTGCGTATTCGTCATATTGGTGGTGCGAGATTGCATCGCTGGTTGCGGTGGGGTGTGGGGCTGGTGTATCGTTTGCACACGTAGTACCCGCAACCCATAGGTTATTGCCTATGGGTTTTAAATTTACAAAGCGTGTTCTCTATGTCATCTTTTCGAGGATTTTCTTCATATTTATTCCCTTGCCGATCACTGGTTTCCAAAGATCGCCGACTTTTTTCAGGCGTTCAGGCATGTTTTTGATTGTAAAATCACTTGGCCTTAGTTCGGGCGTCACTTCTTCCCACTTGAGCGGCGCGGAAACGCTGGCATATTTTGTGGGACGGACAGAATAGGCGCTGGAGAGCGTCTGGCCTTTATTGTTTTGGAGGTAGTCAAGATAGACGCGGTTTTTGCGTTTGGCGGGCAGTCGTTCCAGACTGGTAATATCCGGCAACTGCTTGTTGATCTCCATTGCGATCAAGTGAATAAAATCCTTAACCTGTTCGTAGGTGTATTTGCCGCCCATAGGGACATAGAGGTGGATCCCTGTTTTGCCGGAAGTCTTCGGATAGAGCGGGATATCAAGATGTTGACATATTTCATAGGCTTTGAGGGCAACTTTGACCACGGTAGCAAACCGTACACCCTCGGGGTCGAGGTCGATCACGCCCCAGTCAGGCTTATCGAGGTTTTTTACGCGCGAACTCCAAGGGTTGAGTTCGATACAGCCAAGTTGTGCCATCAGTAGGAGTGATTGTTTGCTGGTGCAGACCAGATAGTTGACCGTTTCGTCTTTGTTGGTGACTTCTTTGGTCTTTTCGCCTTTTGGAAGGTTGAACGTGACGTCTTTTTGAAAAAATTTCATGCCGGCATAACCGTCTGGCTGACGCAGCAGTGACTGTGGCCGGTCTTTTAGGTATGGCAAAATGTAGTCAGCGATCGTTTCGTAGTAATTGATAAGATCGCCTTTGGTGTAGCCTTTTTCTGGCCAAAAAACTTTTGACAGATGCGTGAATGTGAGGTTGCCAGCCCTGCGCGAATCTGGCGTAGGCTGAGCTTTGGTGCTGGGCTTTTCTTTGTGAACATCGTGCGGTTTTTTGTCGGGGCGCAGGCCTTCAAAGACTGGTTGGCGCATCGAACCTTCTTTTGTCCATTCACTAAAACTCATTTCGCAGACGATCTGCGGCTTTACCCAGTGGACTGGGGCATTGGGTTTGGGTTCGACGGCGAATGGCGAGTCTTTCTGTTCGATCTTCTCTAGTTGTTCCCGTAGGCTTCGCCGCGCTTCGTCTGGGATACCGCCACCCGAATGCCCCACGTAGATGAATTCATCGCCTTCATAAATCCCAACGACCAGTGCGCCCAAGTGTTGGCGGCCGCCTCGTGGTTCGGTAAAACCGCCAATCACCACTTCTTGGCGTAAGTGTGTTTTGATTTTCAGCCAGTCAGGGCCGCGCTTACCGCTACCGTAAGTACTGTCTGCCCTTTTGGCAACCATACCTTCCAGGTGTTGTTTTTGTACTTTCTCAAAAAACTTCTCGCCTTTTTCTTTAATATGGTCACTGTAGTGGATGGGCGAGTTTTCAGGGATAACGTCGCGCAGCAGCTGTTTGCGCTCGAGCAGCGGTGCATTTCGGACGTCGTGGCCTTTGAACCACAGTAGATCAAACACATAAAAACGCAGCTCGCCTTCTGGTCCCTTGCCCCAATTTTGCAGGGCTTCAAACTTGGGTGTGCCGTCCTTGTCGACGGCAACGACTTCACCGTCAATTACTGTGTTGTCTGGCAGTGCTTCTAGTGCTTTAGCCACTTCAGGGTATTTCCCGCGAAAGTCGAGGTCATTCCGTGAATATAACTGCACTTCACCGCTGCGTTTGGCGCCGATCGCCCGATAACCGTCCCATTTCATCTCAAAAACCCAGCCTTCCCTACTGAACGGCTGGTCTATCAGGGTGCAGAGCATCGGCTTGATGAATGTTGGCGGAGTGGTTTCCGGGTAATCTTTGAGGCGGAATGCCGGCGCCGCCTCCTCGGTTGCTGCTTCGTCGCCCTTTTTCACTAGCAACCACGCATCGTCGTCTTTGACGTGCATTTTTATAAGCGCAAATTCACCGTGTAGTTTCTCGCCGAACAAATAAAAGACCAGGTGGCCTTTTTTAATCCCTTTCTTGAGTTCTTTTTCGTCGTTGTCAGTTTCCCAGCGCGGTTTGAACGTACCTTTATCCCAGATTGTCACGGTGCCGGCACCATATTCACCCTTTGGGATAGTGCCTTCGAACTTGCGGTACTCCATGGGGTGGTCTTCGGTCATGACTGCCAAGTGTTTTTCGTGCGGGTTCATGCTAGGGCCTTTGGGTACGGCCCAGCTTTTCATAACCCCGCCAATTTCCAATCGAAAATCGTAATGGAGCGCTCGGGCGTGATGTTCTTGTACAACAAAATACCGTTTGCCAGATTTTTTCTCTTTGGCCTTGCCTTTTGGTTCGGGCGTTTTGGCGAAATTACGTTTGGCGTGATATTTGCGCAGACCCATAGACTAATCTTCGAGGCTGGCTTTGAGTGCGGCCATAATATCTTTTGATTTTGTTTTCTCTAACTTAGCGCGGCGCTTTCGTGGTTTGTGGCCTTTAACTTTAGCTTCGATCATGTCCTCGAGCTTTTCGGTATAGGTGTCGTGGTAATCTTCGGGCGCGAAAGGTTTGGTTTCTTTACGAATCAGTTCCATGGCAAGGTCGACCTCGGCTTTGGTGACTTTCGTATCGTCGCCCGGTAATTTGAGGTCGATACCCGAACGTATGTCTGTCGGCCAACGCATTTGAGTCAGAACCAAAGCTTTGCCAACGGGTTTAATGACGCCCAAATGTTCACGCTGGTGCATCACGAATTCAACGAGTGCCAGCTTGCCGGATTTCTCTAGCGCGTCGTGCAAAAGTTTATAGGCTTTGCCTGCACCTTCGTCTGGCTCGAGATAATACGGTTTGTCAAAATAACGAATGTCGATTTCGGGTGCGTCGACAAACTGCTGGATGTCGAGTGTTTTGGTTTGTTTTTCGTCGGCGCTGTCGAGCTCTTCCTGGCTCAGTACCACGTAGTCGCCCTCTTGATATTCGTACCCCTTGACGATATCGTCCCAGGCGATCTCTTTACCGTCGCTGCGGCACACGCGGGCGTAGCGAATTGGCGCGTGGTCTTTTTTGTGAAGCATATCGAGGTCGATCCCGTGGCGACTTTCGGACCCGCTGTACATATGTACAGGGATGTTCACGAGGCCAAAGCTGATCGATCCGGTCCAAAGTGATCTCATACTGTTTATGGTAGCACGATATGTCGACTGGGTAAAATTTACAGGTGCTATAATGAATACATGCAGCGTCGCGGCCCTATTGGGAAGTTTTTCTTTGAGAATTCGCTCTCGATTGTGCTGCTGACACTTTTTCTTGTATTTTTAATCGGCTTGAGTATAACGGGCTGGATTGAGCAAAATAACGAACTAGCGACGCATGGTCAGCCGGCGCAGGATTATCTGTCGTATATTACCAGCGGCGAATTTGGTGAGGCGGTATTCGAAAACTGGGAGAGTGAATTTTTACAGATGTGGGCGTTGGTAATGCTCACGATTGTACTGCGGCAAAAAGGCTCGGCTGATTCGAAAAAACTAAAGGGTAAAAGCAAAGTTGATATACCGTCGCGGTATTCGATTATCCGTAGTCGAAACTGGAAGGATCGAGGTAAGGCAGTTGGCGAATTCTTCATGGCGCACTCACTTGGGCTGGCGCTTTTGAGTATTTTTATTGTGGCGTTTGCGCTTCACGCTATTACCGGCGTGGCGGCATACAATAATGAACAATTGCAGCATGGTCTGCCAGAGGTGTCGATATGGGAATATATGGCGTCAAGTAGATTCTGGTTTGAATCATTCCAAAACTGGCAGAGCGAGTTTTTGGCAGTCGGCGTGCTGCTGCTCCTTTCGGTGTTTTTGTTTGAACGTGGTTCACCTGAGTCAAAGCCGGTTGGTGAATCCCGTGAAAAAACCGGCGGCGGTGCGTAAGTTTGCGCTGAGAAAAATTCGCTGTCATTTGCATCGACCTGCCTGTTGGGTGTATGCTCAAATTACAGTATGACTGCCTAGACCGAACGACCCACCATTCATCCGATTACTAAAAGAGGAGATATTTATGGGTTAAAGTTAAGACGCACAAATAGTAAATCTTAAGGAGATAAGGGTATGATGGATAAAGCTTACTGTGAAAAATGTGGTATGGAAGTTGACGATTTAGAAAAGCACAACCAAGAAGTCCATGGCGACGATGGAATGGGTGGTCAGGACGACGGATCTGACGACGACATGTAAAGTTTTTATGATAAAAGCGCCTGTAAATGGGCGCTTTTTTAATGGCTACGCGGCAAGTAGTTTATTGTATTCGTCGACGGCCTTATTTTGTTCTACGCGAATTTTTTCACAGGCGTCGTAGGCTTTTTGGTAGGCCTCTTGATTGGTGTCGTCAAGTGCTTTGAAGTCTTGGTCTAGCTTTTTAACGCATGCTTGATGTTGGCTGTAGAGCTGATTTGCTGCGGCACTTTGGTTGCGTATTTGCTGCTCTTTTTCGGAATGTGGCAGCGCGATGAAAATCCATGCTGCTACACCCCCTATGGCGATCAGTCCAATGACTATTGGCAGCCATATTCTTACTGGAACTTTTTTACGACGGGCGTTCGAGGAGGCTCTCATATGGCTATTATATTCATTTTGCTACTGCTTCTCAAGCCAGAGTCTCATGGCGGTCAACAATAAATCTGCAGGCCTGTGTCACGACGTCTTCCCACGATGTTATCTCTCCGCTTTCTAGCTGTGCAAGCTGCTGCTCGGAGTAGCGAATGACATCGTTTTTGTGGCGTAACAAGAAATCGGGCGTTTGTTCTCCAAGTGGATGTTCATATGCGTAAAGCATCTCGACCTGCGTTCTTTGAAATTTGACAATTTCTTCCAGGGTTGGCTTGCGTTTGACAATTTCAAACAGCAACATATGGCTCATAAGTGGTCCGGTTGGTAAAAACAGCTCACCAAGGTCTGCAGTTGCCACAATACGAGCGACAAGTTCTGCTTCTTCTGATCGGGGCATTTCTGAGAAATCTATCTCATCAACATGCTGCCCTACGAGCATAAATGTTTCGGGGTCAACCTTTGGAATCGTTCCTAGAATTGCCGAACTGCCAATCGCAATATCATCTGGATCAATACCATAATGCTGCGCATAATGAGCGAACCACTTCGCGCTCTCACCTTCATCTTGACCAATTGCGCCCTTTCGAATGACATCGTGAGCACGACCTACGGCTTCGGTGAGTGCGATCATATATGGAGAGAGACCAAGCTGCTGTGCGATAAACCGTGAGAAGCTTCCGACATTCATGGAGTGAACAAGGCTGTGGAATGGATATAGCGTATCTGGGTTGATAGCACTAGAAAAATCGCCTCTATAAATGGCGTCTAAGTCGATGCCGCGCCCAAATGTTCCCTTCACCTCTTTTAGCGCATATCCGCCAATGAGGTTAAATATTCTAATGTGGTCTACTGGTGCTTGCTCTATTTTCGCTGAACGTTCAGGCATGTGTAATAATTCTGTCAATCCAGTCAATGAAACCTATGCTTGCAGTAAGACAGCTTGTGTTAATGGCGCTCCTGATCTGGGCCTGATGGAGCTGCATTAAGTTTGTCAATAACGGTAAGAAGCTTTCGTGGAGTGATTTCGGCTTTAATTAAATATGCGTCGGCGTCGTGCTGCATGGCGGCGCGCGATTCTTCGTCTTGGTCGAAATTGGTGAGGACGATGATCTTTGTGTTTGGAATTAAATCGCTATCACCACCGCGAAGAGCCTGTAAAATCTCGTTACCACGCCGCTCTGGCAGCATAATATCCAGCAAAATTAAATCATACGGCTTGTTTCGTGCCGCTACGAGGCCGTCGTTGCCGTCAACCATCCAGTCAACTTCGTACCCTGCCTTGCGCAAAGACCGTACATACATTTCGCCGATAAATCGGTCGTCTTCGATACATAAAATTGTTTTAATCGCCATTTGGTTATCCCCTGTACATCGCGTGATTTTTTATCCAGCCGTTTTCGCCGCGTTCGATGAGGCTTTCGTTGCTTCCCTCGCCTGCACGAAGTTTTTCAGCCACAGTACTGTAAATCGGTAAACTAAAGGTAAATGTCGAGCCGTGTCCTTCAGTGCTGCGTACTTCTATTTTACCACCATGCGACTCAACAATGGCTTTGCAAATATAGAGGCCAATACCAGTGCCCGCGACGGTTTCGCGTGATCGGTGTGAGCGGTAGAACTTATGAAATAGATTGCTCACCACGTGCGACGGCATGCCGATGCCGTGGTCTTCGACCGAAACCTGCACGAAATCACCTTCAACTTTGGCGGTCACATTTACAACGCCGCCCTCGTTGCTGTATTTTATGGCGTTGTCTATGAGGTTAGAGAGTACCTCGCTCATGCTGGCGCGATCGGCGGCAACAGTCGGTAGGTCTTCCGGGAAATGAACGCTCAGCAGGCGGTTTTGACTGCTTGCGCGCAGGCTCATGTCATCTTGAATTGTGTCGTAAATATCTGCAATTGAATCTTCCCGCAGGTAAATTTTTAGGTGACGGCGATCGTAACGTGAGGCATTGAGAATATTATTAACGTAACTGCTAAGTCGATTTGCCGAAACGACAAGGCGCTGCAAAAGTTCTTTTTGGTCGGCTTCAAGTTGTGGGTCGAGTTCGTCGCTCAGAACATCGAGGTAGCCACGAATCACCGTAATAGGACCGCGCAGTTCGTGAGCAGCAAATGCAATAAATTCAAGATCTTCGTCTTCGGGCAGATAGTCTTTGGTTCGTTCAAACAGCACCAAAACTACTTCGGCATTGCTTCCCTTTTTGTACGAAGCGCTCATGTCGTAGATTTTGCGGCCTTCTTCGCCAGGTACTTTGTTGGCAATGCGTTGCCAGGTGTGTGTGGCGTTTACGGCGTGTTCTTCACATTCCTGCAGCCAATTATCGAGTGTGAGTGTTTCGTCGAAAATCAAGTCAAGCGCCAAATTGCCACCTGGTTCAGTGTGAATCGGCGCCTTTGAATTGGCGTAGATGATTTGATGATGCGCGTTGAGAATCACAAATCCAGCCTGAGTGTTTTCCATGGCGGCAGCAAAATCAGTATGGGGCGTTGTTTTCTCTTCTTTTTGCTCTTCGTCCTCCTCTTTGGCGGCGAGCTGGTAAATAAGCTGTAGGAGTGGTTTGAAACCATCGCGTTCGTAGTGGCGAGCATTTGGCTGTGGTGGAATCACCCGGTTTGGCTCACCCGAGATATGCGTGAGTGCATTTGCTAGGTTTTTGAGCGGCGTGGTGAGGATGTTCATGAGGAGTAAATTGATGCCAATAGTAGTGACGAGTACGGCTCCAAGGGCAATCCAAAAGAGGAGTGTTGGTCGAATCGTTCCCGTAACGAGCAGCGCACAGGCAACGGCCAACGTGCCAGCGATCTGCATAAGAATGGTCATACTTATCGCATACCGATGAAACCGTGGCCAATAATCACGCACCATTGGTGGTTTTTTGGGCGGTTTTGGTCCTACTCCCATGCAACTTCTCCATGGCCGTTTGGTACAGCAGCTATCCAGGTTTGGCCACGAACAAGTGGAATCTCACTCCCTGCTTCGTCTTTAAGGCTTATGTGGGTGAACCTGTCGGGTTTGTGCCAAGTGGCTTTTATAGCAGTGCCGTTTTGAAAAATAATTGCTTCGCCGCTGCCGATTGTCTCGATTGATTCGCGGTAGCCATCTTCCATTACCCGCGTTTCGTTGACTTTCAGAGCTACGACAACTTTTGGTGTGATTGCGCCGTCTTCACGGTCTACATGCGGCTCGCCGGCAAGGAATCGGTTGTATTGATTGTTCGCTGCGTCATACGTGTAGGTGGTGTTGTACCATGCACCGCTAAAGTTGATGGTAATATTTGTAGCGTTGGGTGTTTCGGCTGGCTTGCCGTCGGTGCGCTGAAACGCTGTGAAGGTTGATTCGGTATAACCTTTTGATGCATTGAGTTGGTCGAGTTTTTCAAAGCTCGTGTAGACATTGTGCGGTGCGTAGCGGTCGGTAGCTCGCCAGTAGTAGGCACCGTTGAAAAATTGGTCAATATCACGGTATCGGCCATTTCGCACTTCGGCGAGTGCTGCCGCACTTCCGCCAACGTGTGCCACGCTTGCTTGGTATGGTGCCAGCCAGTCAACATAATACATGCGAAGACTCCGTACCGGCCCAATCATCTGCGGCTTGTCTTGTTGGTGAAGCGTTAAAAACCGTGTAATACCCCCTTCGGCGATAGCTTCGTACACAATACCGGCTTGTTTTAAGCCAGACTGTGGCCGAGAATCAGGGCTGTTTTCGAGCATTATAGCCGTGACCGCCTGCTTGGTGGCAGCCTCGTTTTCTACCTTTTCGCCGGTAAGCGGCGAATAATACACTGGCTTTGGCAGTGGTTTAGGCGCAGTGGCGTAACTTGGCTGGCTGTTTGGGCTTTGTGCAAAAATAATATATAAAACACCCGCTACGGCCGCAGCAAGAAGAACGCACCCAATAATAATCGAGAGTACTTTGTGTCGCTTTATCCAGCTGGCGAAACGGCCAAAAATACCAGGTTTTTTAATAGAAAGCTGATCATTCATGCTTGTGGTTATTATAGCATGACTTTATGCTGCTGCAGTGGTGCTACAAGCTGGCAATGGCATGCTCAAGCCGTGCGAGTGTTTTTTCTTTGCCGATTACGGCAAGTGTATCATTCAGCGCAGGACTAAATGGCGCCCAACTAATGGCTAGTCGGATTAAGCTAAAAAGCGCGGCAGGTTTTTGGCCGGTTGTTTCGAGTAGTTGGTTCAAGCTTACTTGCAGAGGTTCAGGGTCAAATTCACTCGCCGCTAGAGCTTCGTACGCCTTTTCAAGCAAGGCTTTGCGCTCTTCGGACGCTAGTTTGCGTAGTGGCTTGCTATCTTCGGCGAGCTGCCAGTCAACTTCTGGTTCAGTGAAGAAATAATCGGTCAGCGTTGGCAAATCGGCAAGTGTTTTTAAGCGGTCTTGTACGAGGCTTAATACACGGCGCTTATCTCCACTACTGGCGCTATTTGCGCTTGGCGGCCAGAACTTTTCCACTCGTGTGTAAAGGTCATCTATGTCGAGACGTCGAATCCACTGCCCATTCATCCACTCCAGTCGTTTTTCGTCAAAACGAGCACCGCTTTTTTGAACGCGTTCCAGGCTGAACTTTTCGATCAGTTCTTCGCGGCTGAAAATCTCTTGCTCGGTGCCATCGTTCCAGCCCAGGCTGGCGATAAAATTCATCAATGCTTCTGGTAAAATACCGTCACGAATGTAATCTAGCACGTCTTTGGCACCGTCGCGTTTGCCGAGTTTTTTGCCGCCGGTTGCAGCTAGAATGTGCGGCATGGTGGCGAATTTTGGTGGTGCGAGGCCGAGTGCTTCATAAATATTCATGTAGGTGGGTTGGCTAGAAATAAATTCCTGCCCGCGAATAATCAGCGATATCTTCATTTCGGCGTCGTCAACGATGTGGGCAAAATTATACGTTGGATAACCATCCGACTTGATTAAAATGATGTCGTCAACAACTTCAGGGCCGGTTGATAATTCGCCCATGACTTCATCACTCCAGGTATAACTTTTTGGGTCGCTTTTAAAGCGCAGCGGTGTGCTGCCGTCCCAGACTGGTGGATTTTCTGGCCGGTGGTGCCGATACAAAAACGCTCGTTTTTCGTTTTTGGCCAGTTCGCGAAAGCCAGCCAGCTGCTCTGGGGTGTAGGGGTCGGCATAAGCGCGGCCAGCGTCGATTAGTTTTTGACCCCACTGGTGGTAAATCTCTAGGCGGTCGCTTTGTTTGTACGGCGCATAGGGGCCACCTTTTTCAATTCCTTCGTCGTATTCTAATCCCAAGACTTCAAGGCATTTCAATAAGTGGTCGGCACTGCCTTCTACCTCGCGGTTTTTGTCGGTGTCTTCCAGGCGCAAAATAAATTCGCCACCAGTATGGCGTGCCATTAGCCAAGCAAAAAGCCCGGTGCGAATATTGCCAACATGTAAAAAGCCAGTTGGACTAGGGGCAAAACGAGTACGAAGTTTTTCAGACATGATTTTATTATAACAGATATGGAGTTTGATGCTGTAGCGCGCCTGGTGAGGCGCGCTACAGCTAGAAGTATTTGCCGAGGATATGGTACATATCTTCAAAATTTGCCCATTCAGGCAGCTTGATTATGTATGTACGATCAAGGCTGATTCGTTTAGGGCGATTCGACAACACGGTAGTGACTTTGCGCAGGGTGTTTTCGATCGCCTCGTCACCCCATTCTAGCTCTGGCTGAAAGGTAACATAAGCCGTGCCAGGCTTGCCGAGCTTTTGCTGGAGAAGAAAAGCTCTTTCGCGTGATTGCCGCCACTCGGCGCGCTCTTTGAGTTGAGTAACGAGCTGGGTAACTTCGTCCGCGAAATGTTCGAACGAGTAATCGACGCTGGTCTGTAGGCGTGAATTGACGAGAAACCTATATGTACCGATTGAATCAGTAGCTTCCATAGATGCAGCATCGACTGAAATATGGCCAGCGAGGAGCACCAAGAAAGTGTCGTCTGCGAGTAGGTCGTTTTTGAGATACAGGGTTGCTTGAAGGTATCCAGCTCTCGTAGCAAAAAGCTTGGCCGGTCCCGTCTCCAGGCAAAAGACCTCTGTATCCCGTTTAAGAATCGTCATGGCGATTCCTTCCTGTTGAAGTACTAGCTCATCTCATGTGTGATGACCGTGACTTATCGTAGTAAGAAAAAGTAGATCTGTCAATTAAAGACTGGTGGCAATTCTGCGAATTTGATCACCCGAAAGAGGTGCATCGCCTTCAATAGTATAAAGAATACCATCTGTTGCCCAGGCTGCATTGCCGCCAAAGGTGTAAATGGTCAGGCCGCGTTCGCTGTAGGTAAGGTAGTTTTCGCCGGCCTTCTCTTTGACATAATTTTCAAATACGGCGGTTGAATCCCATGAGCTTTTGCTTTGGGTGATGGTAAAGTTATGTGTTCCAGCGTTGGCGGCGAACTTCATGCTGACCTGGCCGTCGCTAAATGCCACGGGGCCGTTCAGGCTGTAGCCGTCTGGGTGATATCCTGGAAAGCTGGCGTCTACCCCGGCCTGTGCAGCGGCAACGCGTACCGAAAGGCTTGGCATGTTAAGATACGTAAAATAGCCGCCAAGCAACAACAGCGCTAAACCTGCCGAAGAGAGACTAAATAATCGTGATCGTTTTTTCTTGGGTTGTTGCTTTTCGGCAGTGCGACGATCGGGTGCTTGGTTAATTGCCTGCTGAATGGCTTCTTGCTTAATAACTTTTGAAGGTTTTGGCGCACCTGTAGCTACAATTTGCTGTTGTTGCTTAGCGACCGCTTGTTGCTGATGAGCTTTTGCGGCAATCGGATGTGACGTTGGCTTCATGTCCATCTTGCGCACCGCAGGTTGAACACCGCTCGGGTGTGGGGCAAATTTGGTAATTGCAGGGCTTTTTTGTACTTGTGGCCGGGGTTTTTGCACAGCTTGTGCTTGAGGCGCTACCACTTTTTTTACAATTCGGCGATTAAGGGTTTGAGATTTTTGAGTGGCCTGGTGAATACCATGCGAATTTTGTATTTGTCTGGGGTGAGCTGGTTCTGTGCGTGTTGCATCTTGCACTGGTTGCCCGGTGCGAACATCATATACTCTGCCGTTGATTGTCACTGTTTGTTGGCTCATTGTTGTCCCCTATTTACCAAAGAAATTCTATGGAGTTGTCTTATTTATAGTAAAAAAGTTGCTGCGATTATGCAAGGCTTTTCCATTGCTCTCTTGGGGTGAATTTTAGTATAATAAATGGCACATGTATCGTCCATCCTCAAAACGTAAAGAATTATTGCGCCGAATTGCTGTCTATAGTCTGATGACATTTGCCGTCGTGGGCTTGGTAACGCTTCTTGTGTTTATGACGCTTGGCTACCGTTACAATCAAGACGAAGGTGTCGTGCAAACGGGCCTGGTGCAGTTTGGTTCGCAGCCAAGTGGCGCTAGTGTAACGATTGACGATCGGGACTTTGGCTCACGTACGCCTTCTAAAACGAGCCTCGAAGAAGGCTCGCATCATATTACCATGCAGCGCGACGGTTACCGCCAGTGGCAAAAATCAATCGATGTTGTGGGAGGTGCGGTGCTGTGGCTAAACTATGCCCGCCTGTTCCCTACCGACTTAAAGCCGGCAAATGTCGCCAGCTTTCCAACGGTTTCGAGCACAGCTGTTTCATCCGACGCCAAGTGGATGGCGCTCGCCGAAGACCCGGCAAGTAGTACACTTCGGCTCGTCGACCTTAGTCACGACTCGGCAATTGAACCAGTGGCGCTCGCACTTCCAGCAACACTCTACACGGCACCGGCTGAGGGTGAATCACAACGGTTCGAACTCACCAAGTGGGATCCAAGTAGCCGCTTTGTGTTGGTAAAGCATACTTATGGAGCGCAGCACGAATGGCTTGTTGTCGATACGCAGGATATTGGATCGTCTCAGAATATTACAAAGCTACTTGGCGTAAATGCGTCGGAAGTAATTTTTAGCGTCAATAACGCATCGATTTTGTATGCACGCGTCGATAACACCGTGCGGCGCATTGATCGCGGCAGTGCAACGATTTCGCGGCCGTTGGTTGAAAACGTTGCAGAGTTTTCTTTGTACGGCGAGAATGTGATTCTTTTTACACTGCAGCCAAACGCGGCAACCGGCAAACGTGATGTTGGCTACTACCGCGGCGACGACGAAAAAACGTACGTTCTGGGCAGCTATGTCGATTTTGAAGGTACGCCGGCTGACATTGCTGTTAGCCAGTACTTTGGCGACACGTACGTGGCGGTGTCTCACGAAAATAAAGTTGATATCTTTACAGGTGATCTTGACCGTCCAGATGAGCTGGAACGAGTTGCTAGTACAAAGATTAACGGGGGTGCGCAACATCTTTCGATCGTGACGGCCGGGCGGTTTGTGATTGCCCAGCACGGACCAACTTATGTGGTGTACGACCTGGAGTTGAAAAAATCAACCACAACTCAACTAAAAGGCACTGGTGATGTCGCGCAGGAACTTCGCTGGTTAGATGGTTATAACATATGGAGTGACCGCGACGGCGTCCTGCGAATATACGAATTTGACGGCGCAAACCAGCAAGAGGTTATGAAAGTAGCGCCCGGTTTCAATGTAACGCTTGGGCCTGGCGAACGCTATCTTTATGGCATTACGCAGTCTGAAGGAAAATCACATCTAACTCGTGTGAAGATGATCTTATAGTATTTATGCACCAAATAATCGCTCAACGAATGTCGGTGAATTACCTGGCATAACGGCTGCCTCGTTTGAAGACCGGCCAGGTGCTGGTTTAGCCTCGTTTGGGTTGGGGCTCACTTGTTCGGCTGTAACAAGAAGGCGGCTTTGAGCCGTTCCTACTGGCGTACAAGTGATCAGTGTTAGTATTGGCTTGTTGGTGTCGTAAATAAGGGCCTGTACGTCGGTAGGCGCGACGACTTCTTTTTTGGTAACAGTATAGGTATAACGCGTGCTTTCGTAGTTCACAAAGATCGTATCGCCGGTTTGTAGTCTATCGAGCTGAGCGAAAATAAACTTGTAGTTACCTTGGTCGAGGAGGTCGTTGCTTGAGTGGCCAGAAAGCACCGTGTTACCTATTTGCCCAGGCTTGCTATTGGCGCCCGGAATTCCAAACCATGCCACGCCACTTTCCATGGCTTTGAGCTGTGATGCTTGATCAGGTGTTGTGTCCCATACAACAGGTACATCGACATTGATCTTAGGAATTATCAAACGAGGGTCTGGACTGACCTGTAAATTGGTTGTCGGGTCGACAATAATATTGGCCGGGTCGATATTACCCGGACTCACATAGGCGTGGACCGTGCCAATAATATTGCGGTTGTACTGAAGAAAAAGAAAAACGAGCATTACACAGAGCGCGGCTGTGATGGGAATAAAATGGCGGCTGGAGCGAACTTTTTTTGCTGATTGCTTGATTCGGCCACGGAGGTTTTTTCGGAGGTCATTGATGGCTTGCTTGCGGTTCATTCCTTCTTCTTGTGGTATTTCGGCCTGGGTAGCAGGTGTGGTAGTTTGTGGTGCGGTTGCCTCTAGTGCACGCGCTTCGAGTGCCTGGCGAGTACGATGTACCTGCCCTACGTAATAGCGCTCGTAATATTTTTGGTAATATTCTTGCCATGCACTGTGGTACTGCTTCCATTGGTCGGCTTGAACGGTGGTGGCGGTGCCGTGTGTTCGGTGATAGGGGTTGATTGAGGCTTCCTCTTGTTGCTGATGTTGAGCTTGCGTGGCAGGTTCTTGCTCGGGGGCGACAGGTGTGGTTTGCGGCGTGGGTGTGTGAGTATTGCCGCTGTAGATCGATGCGAGCTGGTTGCGGGCGATATTGGCCGCGGCCTCATGGTGCTGCTGTGAAGAAACAGTCCGTTCATGCGCCCCAGGACTATGAAGATACGGCCGCTGAGGTATTTGCGGCGTACCGGGTCGTCGGTTATTTAAATTATTTGGCTGCATGTATGGATTCCTACTGCCATCTATTGTACAATATATAGGAAGAGCTATCCATATGCCGCGGTGGTGGAATTGGTAGACACGCTAGACTCAAAATCTGGTGAGCATTAGCTCGTGCCGGTTCAAGTCCGGCCCGCGGTACCAAAGAAAAAAGAGATCGAATGATCTCTTTTTTCTTTGGTAACTGTCCTTGCGCCGGATTGTCCGCAGATAATTTAAAAGGCTCTGTGCTACTTGCGAGACAGAGCCTGGTTTTGTGCTAGTTGGTTGAAAGATCTTCTCTCTCCTCAGGTGTCATCGTGTCTACTAGCCTCTTTCTACCGTGATTTTTCGATGATGCTCGCGGGGGCCTGTCGTCGTTCGACCTGGGCACTACCAAGGCCAAGGAACGTCGCTTGAGCTCTCGTCGCTCGATCTCGCTCATGCCACCCCATACGCCCGCGTCTTGGCCGGTTTCAAGCGCCCAGCGCAGACACTCTTCAGTGACAGGGCATCGTCGGCAGACATTTTTGGCCTGCTCGATTTGCGTCAGTGCCGGACCGGTGTCTCCGATCGGAAAGAACAGCTCAGGATCTTCATCGTTGCATGAACCTTCGTGACGCCAATCTTTCATGGTTCACCTCCAGGTGATCGTAGGGACGATTCTACTTATACCACTTATTAAACTATTTTGCAATGCTCACTACGAATTGAGAACTGTTTGATACGGTGCATATCGGGCATCTCTGGCGGCAATTCGGTTGTTAACAATTGCGGCGAATCGTGTTTGGGTGGCATCTAAATTTTGTGGCGAAGGTGATTCGGCGTAAAGCTCGGCAACAATAGCCCGGCTTGTTTCTAGGTGAATATTGTCGGTCTGGTTCGTGGCCAAGACGCTGAGGAAGAGTGATCCGACGATTCATTTAGAGCATTGTAGCATAAAATTGCCGTATTAGCTATTTGGTGACAAGGCTAGCAGAAATAGCTTCGAGTGGTTTTTCGGGGTTCCAAAGCCAATAGCAGGCTGCCTGGGTGGCTACACTTCCTCGCCAAATTGCCATAGCATTTTGCCACTCCGTGGTGGTAACGTCGCCGGCGTGTGCAACGACAAGGTAATCCTTATGGAGAACGGCGATGTTTACAGGGTACGTAATGGTAAATTTGTGAAGCGCTTCAACTAACTGAGTGAGTTGCATACTAAAAGTAAGAATCTTCGGGTAATATACGGCCTGAAACAGCTTTTGCACCTGCGCAAACGACGCAACTAAAAGGGTGTTCGGCCGTTCAACAAGCATGCTTGCGTTGTTCTTCACAAGATCGATTGCGTCGCGGGTAATAGTGAGCGATCCGGTGTAGTCGAGCAAAAAATCTTCGTATAAAATAGCGGTTTCGCTGTTGCGCCCGGCGTCGCCGACCATCAAAATACCACTTGCCCATTGCCCAAGCGCATGAAGTTCGCCTGCTGCTTCTCGCGCTAAGCTGCCCGAAGGGTTGCTGGCTCCGAATACCGTATCGGTAATAGTGCTTGGAATGGTTTTGCGCAGAACATCCGGAAGCAATACGCGCACCTCACCTACCCCGGCGTTTAAGGCAGTGCTGTAGCTTTCGGCAACGCCAGCGAATCCTAGTTTATTGCCGCCAATGATTCCCAGTTTGCCCGCGCGTGAACGTTGTTCGGGTCTACTCCATTCGATATCCGGGTAGAGTGGCTTTTCGAGGGTTTGCTTGTGCCAGTACGGGTGCATTTCCATGGCTATGTTTCGTGTGGCAATACGTCCATTGGCGTTACGCTACTAGTGAGCATGTTGTCGTCGCTGTCGAAGGTAAAGTCACCGAAGACTTTTTGGCCCTCGAGCACTTGCGGCAGCCAATGAGCATCGTCTTGCCACATTTGGTCGTACGGAATATCGCTGCGGTCAAACCATTGCGGCGCCATTTCTTCGGTTTCGACCGGCTCGCCTTCCCATTTGTCGCAAAAATACACGTGCGTGTACATTTGTTTCCACTTGGCGTTGCCTTTGTCGAGGCGAAAGTCGTGCTCGGCTACTTTCCAGTAGTTGGTCGGTGTAACTTCGATTTCTTCCTGACATTCGCGAATCATCGCCTGTTCGATTGTTTCACCGGGCTCTATTTTGCCGCCCACACCGTTAAAACGTCCCATGCCAAAACCGCGTTTTTTCATGGCCAGCAGAATTTGGTCTTCTTTCATAAGAAAAAGTAGCGTAAGATGTTTTTCGTTCATAGTTTCTCCAGTGTAATGCTTATCGGACAATGGTCGCTGCCCATGACGTCTGTATGGATTTCGGCTTTTTTGACGTGTTTTTTCAGTGCGGTTGACACCAGGAAATAGTCGATCCGCCAGCCAACATTGCGGGCGCGGGCGTTGGCCCAGTGAGTCCACCAGCTGTAGTGGCCGTTGCCGGTGGGGGTGAATATGCGGAAGGTATCCACAAACCCAGCTTTTAGGATTTTATCGAACCCTGCCCGTTCTTCGTTGGTAAAGCCGTGCTCGCCGATGTTTGGTTTGGGGTTCGCCAGGTCGTCTTCGGTGTGGGCGACGTTCAAATCGCCGCAGAAAATCACTGGTTTTTTCTTTTCAAGTTCTTTGCAGTGTTCCAAAAACGCTGGATCCCACTGCTTGTCGCGGAGTGTTAGCCGGGAAAGATCGCGCTTGCTGTTGGGGGTATAGACCGTGACGACATAAAAATCTTCGAACTCGGCGCTGATCACCCTGCCTTCTTTGGCGGGGTCACCGTAGTTGTCGGCGGTCAGGCCGTGCTTTTCGGCAATGCCGTCGACGAAACCATTGATGACACTCATGGGTTTGATTTTGCTAAAGATCGCCGTGCCACTGTAGCCTTTTTTTTCGGCGCTGTTCCAGTATTCCTCGTAGTCTGGCAAGTCAATCACTGCCTGGCCTTGCTCGGCCTTTGTTTCTTGCAGGCACAAAATATCAGGCTGGTGCGCCTCGATAAACGGCACAAACAGGCCTTTGTTGACCACTGCGCGAATTCCGTTGACGTTCCAGGAGTAGATTTTCATGATTGAGGAAGAGTTATGTTTAGCTCTTTGGCAAGCGCCAAAATGTCCTGGTAAGTTTTAATGACTTTTTGTTCAGCGGTTAATTTTGCAAACTTGCCTGGTGTTTTTTGGTCAGCGACTATATGATAAAGCTCTTTGATATCGGCTTCAACTGCTTGCAAACGCCCGTCGATACTATCGGTCTTTTCTTCTAGTCTTTGTAATCTATTGGTGTGCTCATCAAGTATTTTTGTATGTTCATTGAGTATTTTCGTATGTTCATCTTGAACTTTTTCCGCACGATCCATGCGAGTCTCCAGCCGGTCGAACCGTTCAAAAACCTGCTCAAACATAGGCATAGTCGTCTCAACTACAGCCTGCTGAATTGCTTGTAAATCATCCCTCGTTAGCGCCATATATGTAGTATACGTGGTCGCTAGGCGTTTTTCAACGCACGCTGGGCGTCGCGTTCTTGGTCGCGGCGTTTTAAAGTTTCGCGCTTGTCGTAGTTCTTTTTTCCTTTACCTAGGGCGATAACGACTTTAATAAACCGGCCGTTTGTCAGGAGTTTGGTCGGCACGATACTCAGACCTTCTTGGCGTTTAGCCACAAGTGTGTCGATTTGTTTGCGGCTCGCCAAGATTTTGCGCGGTGCGGTGTCGATAGTGCGGCTGTTTTCACCCTTTTGATTGAGTTTGAGACTAAAGCTGGCGTTTTGGAGCCATAGTTCGGTATCTTTCACCTGTACGTAGGCGCCTTTTAGTTGCACATGGCCGTCGCGGGCGGCGCGTACCTCTGGGCCGGTCAGTACCAGACCAGCAACGACCTCGTCGCCCAGCTCATAATCAAACCGCGCCCTACGGTTGAGGACGTTTTTGCTACTGGTAGATGATTTCTTTTTTTTCTGGGCCATTTACCCTTAGTATACTCTATTGTGAACAGGGGTGTAAATTGGTAGATATGAAAAACGGGGCGGCTGCGTGGGCAGCCACCCCTTCTAAACAGGTTGCGCTTCTTTCGTGTTTACCTGAGGCTTGGGTCGCACGAGCATGAGAACGACAACAGTCGCTACCGCGGCGATGACGGTTCCAAGCAGTCCCATGGCCATCGCTCCGTAGGTAACGAATGGCACAACCAGGCCGAGCCCGATTGCAAGCCACCTCCCCAGCAGACGAGTTTTTTCTTCTTTGGCCATCATTTCCGTCATGGCGCCGAATAGGCCGACGAAGATGATGAGCGTGCCGAGCAGTCGGACGCTCATAAGCAGCCAGCCATCCAGCGAAGCGACCAATTGGTGATCTGCTCCAATGACCGACGAAATAGCCAGGAGAAGAATGCTCAAGGCAGCTATCCACCAGACTCGCTGCTGAGCGGTCTTCCGATAGTAGGCTCCGAACAGCAGCCATCCGAGGGCGAGCATGATACAGCCGATTGAAACGCCGAAGACATTCCAATTGAAAAGGCTTGCCAGGAACGCCACAGCGGCGATGGCCCAGGTCAAACGGTAAAGGTGCATGTTTTCACTTCCCTTCAGTGCGAACAGTTTAGTAGGCAATAATATCATAAAACCATAACTATTGCAATATATAGCTCATCGTTTGCTATACTGTAGTCATGTATAAACGAATTCTTCTCAAACTCTCTGGTGAACAGCTTCAAGGTAAATATACAAGCGGCTTTGATGCTGAACGGGCCGTTTGGATTGCGCAGGAAATTAAAAAAGTGAAAGATGCCCAAGTGGTTGTGATGATTGGTGGCGGTAACTACGCGCGCGGGGCGCAGTTAGCTGGCGGCGGTGTGCAGCGTGTGACGGCCGACTATGTGGGCATGATGGCAACTATGATGAACGCGTTGGCATTGGCCGACGTTTTTAATGCCGAGGGGTTGCCAGCACGAGCACTGAGTAATGTAAAAGCCGATCAAGTGATCGACATGTTTACGCACCGGCGCGCGCTGAGTCATTTGGCAAAAGGTCGTGTTGTGGTTGTTGCGGGCGGAACTGGCAGGCCGTATTTGACTACCGACACCGCTGCGGTGAATTTGGCACTCGAGCTTGACTGTGACGCAATTTTTAAGGCCACCAAGGTAGATGGTGTGTACGATAGCGATCCGATGGAAAACCCTGATGCTGAAAAGTTCGATTCCCTCACCCTTCAGCAGGCCGTTGAACAGCCAGACATTAAGGTAATGGATAAGGCAGCGATTGCCCTAGCCGCCGATTATAAGCAGCAGATTGTTGTACTGAAGCTCTTGCAAGAAAATAATATTGCCCGAGCGGTTGCGGGCGAAGCTGTGGGGACAAAAATTTCATAAGCTGAGAGTGAAATACTACGCTTCGCTGTGCGAAGCGTAGTATTTGTTATTCGAGCGCTGCAGCCTCGCAGATATCGACGAACTTCATGGTGATGTAGTATTGTCCGTTGGTAAACTCCAGAAGTTTTTCGGTGAGCAGTGCCGTAAAGTACCTTTCGACTTGATGGTCACAGCCTTCTTCGTGACAGAAACTAACATGGAAGTCACTGTCGGTAAATGGCATCCAGCCTTGTTCACGGTTCTGAAGAAAGAAAACGAGAGCCTCGGCTTCGCTTGACGCTCCTTTATTACCAAAGTTAAGCCTTTCTATCTCTACGCAATCAAGCGCAGTTGGCATAACTTTGTAGTAGCCATTTTCAGGTACGCGTTCGTTTGTCATCGTAAACCTTTCTCTGCCGATTGAAGATGACCGAAGTAGTATATCAGTTTTGTTGCAGTTCGGCCATCATGCTGATTTCGACGTGAGCGCCTTCAAGCGGTGGTGCTGCCACAACGCACTCGCGGGCTGGGGTTTCGCCTTCTTGAAAATATTCAGCGTATACCGTATTCACTCGCGGAAAGAGTTCTTTTTCGGTAATATATACTCTTGTTTGTAAGACATCCGCTAGCCTGCATCCTGCTGCATTTAGAATGGCCTGTAAGTTTGCCATAATTTGATGCGTTTCTTCTTCGACGGAACCGTTGCGTAGCTCACCTTTGGGGGTGAGGGCGATTTGGCCGGCGGTAATGACTAAGTTGCCCGTAATAGTTGCCTGTGAATATGGTCCAACCGCAGCTGGGGCTTCGGGGGTGCTGATTCGTTTCATACTATAGCTCCACCTCTGTTGAAAATACTGGCACGGCACGGGCTGTAATAGTTATGCTGCTTGGTGTTTGCCGAACGGTAGCTGAGCCTGGACGACCGACAAAATGGCCCTGTTCGGTGGTAATTGTTGTTCGTTTTGGATCAATGAGAGTATTTTCTTTTGCCGCCTGCACCAGTCCGGCTTGCATCGAACCAGTGAATGGATCTTCATCGATGCCGATGTTTGGTGCCAGGCTACGGGCGTGAAGATCGGCAGTTTCGCTAAATGTTTCAGGGGTATAAAGACAAAAAACGACCGTGTTTTCTGCGCCGAATTGTTCGCGAATGTGGTTTGAGTCGAATGTCTGTTTGCCGAGCGCCTGCAATGAAACGACCGGAATATAAAGGTAATTGAGTGTTGTGTCGCGCAGAATTTTTGCTGTCGAATGAAGTAATTCGGCCGGTATACCAAGTTTTTCGGCGAATTCTTTGCTCTGGAGGCTATATAGTTCTAGCGTTACTGGTGGCGCTGTGAAAATAATCTGCGTATCGTTGCTGTTGGCTACTTCCATATCGAGAACGCCAATACCAGTTTCAACACGGACTGCCTGTACGCCTGTCTGGCCGAGATTAAATAAGTTAAGCTTGGCAAGTTGCGCAAGCGCACCAACTGTGGCGTGGCCACAAAATGGCACTTCGTCGCCTGACCGGGTAAAGAACCGAAGTTTTAATGTGGCATCGCCAGCGGTGGGCATGCAAACAAAGGCTGTCTCTGAAAGGTTCATTTCGCGGGCGATATTCTGCATATCGTGTTCATTTAGGCTGTCTGCATTCGTCACAACACCGGCCGGATTACCGCCAAATAGTTGTGCGGTAAATGCGTCAACTTGATGAAGATCGATTTTTGTCATTATTTTTCACCTTTCTTCAGGTAGTTATAAATGGTGGTACGCGAAACATTGAGCTGCTGGGCAATGTAGCTTGCGGCGTCGCGGTAGTTAAACAGTGCATGGTCGTACATTTCGCAGACCAATGCAGCTTTTTGATCTTTGGTCATGGTGCGAAGAGCGATATTGTGCGTGCGAGCGTAGGTGTCCATAAACGCACTCACCTGCTGCTGCCAGTTATCGGCAAACTGCTCAACCGGGTTGAGGCCGGTGGGCTGCGTTTGGATAAGTGTTTGAATGTGGTGGCCAATGGTTTCGAATACACTGGTGTCGAAGTTCATACACACCAGACCAATCGGCGCGCCGGCATCGTCGCGTATGGTTACAGAAGTACATTTAAGGCGACGACCATCCCAGTTGGTTTTGTAGTAGGGCTCAAAGACATTGGGAAAATCTTTCACATCGATACCAAGTTCGGTAACAGGACTGGTATCACCCACGCTGCGTCGAGATATATTATTGTAGATTGCGATCACTTTACCTTTGTTTAGGTCGTGAATAGCTCCTTCGACATAAGGGTGAAAGAGTTTAACGACGCCTTCAAGCATAGGGATTGTCGCGGCGATATTTGGATGGAGGGGTGAATTCATATTTGAATATTAGTATAATTTGAACAAAAAGTAAACAACTAAGGATATGAAAATCCCCGCTCCTATAAGGTAGCGGGGATGGTTTACCGATTATTGTAGTCGGCAGCTTGTTTGCAGATGTCGACGAATTCCGCGGTAATCGCATACGTGCTATCGGCTTGAGGAATGATGTATTCTTTCTCGACAAGCCTGCCGAACCTAAAGATGTGCCAGTCGGTGCCGCGATAAAAACATTTTGTGCCCGGTTTGCACTCCCAATCGTGCACGGCAAGGAGTGTCAATGGCTTCCAGCCCGTGTCACGATACTGGCAGTAACGCACAATTCGAATTGCTGCCAGTTCGGTTTGTGTGTGGGCGAAGCCACTGCCACCCAAGGGCGCGGTACGCTTTTCATTGAGATGGATATCATCTGGTGCGATTTTGTAGTCGCCATTCAGAATGGTGCCCATGCTTCTCACCTCTTTCGGTCGAACTCTTATAATACCATATTTTGCAATAAAATACCAGAATTTGAAGCGGGCAATATACTTCTATACTGCCCGCACTTGCTAACCACCTCTGTAAAGCTGCCGAATATCTTCGAACACCGAAACGAGAGTGGCCTGGGTTGTGGCCCATTCCCACACATGCGCGCTGTCATCGGATTCGGTTGGATCAAGAAGTTTATGACGTGCTGCGATGGTGTGTACATTAATCGAGTTTGGCGGGCAATGCGCGTACCAGTTCCCCAGCGCGTGATTTGAGTCGATAATCTCGCGGTTGTCGTCGCACGAGATAACGTGAACACGCATGAGGTCGAGGTTGAGCAGATCGCTACCATGTATCATTGTAGCGATCGATGCGCTTTGAGCCGCCAACTTCCACTGCCGGTACGCTGTGGGTGGCAATTTGCCGAACGCGCGCACTGCGTGGCCTTTGATCGGCGGAGTAACACTCGAATCGTCCCAGGGCGGGTCGATAGCAATGATCTTCCCAATGCGCGAACCGAGACCTTTGCGGGTCAGCAGGCTAAACGCTTTAATTGCCGTTTGACCGCCCATTGAAAGACCAATGATCCATACCTCATCGTATGAGTATAGAAGTCCTTCCATAGCTCGAGCGAGTTCGTCAGCCACCTCCTTTGGAGAAGGATACGGGCGATATTCGTAAGGCAGGAACGGTTCGAAGTCTCCTTCGTAACCCGCTTCCCGCATACGCTTCTCGAGGCCGACAAGTTGCGCTGATGCTCCGTCGAAACCAGAGATCAGTATATAGCAGGTAGTTGCCATGTTTCACCTAAGGTGTGAGTGATGGTAAGGTACTAACCCCGGCCGCTCTTTCGAATGGCCGGGGATGTGTAGGCGTCAATCCTCGCTGGTGAGTCGGAGGATACTTTCCAGTGTAACCATACTACATTTTAGTCATAATGTCGAGTAGCGTTTGAGCTGAGTGTTGCCAGCGAAATTTTGCAGCCTGGAGTTTGCCTTTGTTGATTGCCTGCTTGCGGGTTGTCGTGTCTTCGAGCTGGCGAATTTTTTGAGCAAATTCCTGTGGTGAGTCTGATGAGAAATACAGCGCAGCATTACCACCAACTTCACGAAAAATCTCGGTGTTGCTGCAGGTAACGGGTACGCCAAGCGCCATCGCTTCAATGAGCGGCAGTCCAAATCCTTCGCTGCGGCTAGCACTCGCGAGCGCCCAGGCATTCACGAGCAAGTTCTGGTAATCTTGTTCGCTAATGCCGTTCCAAAATGTTACTTTCGCGCCTTTTGGTACAAGTTTTTCAAGTTCCGCTTTTCGCTCAGGCGATATTTTGCTGAGTAAATGCAGGGTGTATTCTGGCAAGTCTTTCATGCCAGCAATCAGCAGCTCGGCGTTTTTATATGGCATGAACGAGCCCATGTAGAGGATATTGCGGGTTGGTTCTTTAGTTCTTTTCGGCGGTTCTTCGAGCTCAAGCGGCGCATTGTACACGACATGTACGCGGCGCTTGGTGAGATGATGTTCTTCGATGTATTTTTTCGATGTTTTGCTTACTGTGGCAACTTCGTCGGCTTGGTTTAAAAGCAAACGCTGCGGCCAGTAGCTCAAGTGAAATAGGCGCCATATTATTCGAACAGGCAGTGGCAAGAACGTTGGCGGTTGCGGGTGTTCGTAATAAATCAAATCTTGCAGCGTTAAGATGAGTTTGTATTTTCTGCCCCACGTTCCCATGGTTTGTAGGGGCGAAAACACTACATCGGCGCCCAGTTTGTTGAGCCTAAGTGGCAAAAAAAGTTCACGCGGTGAAAACGGATGATTGACTACGACATAGGGAACATCTTTGGGTAAAAGTCGCAGTTGTCGCTTATCAAAGATAATCACGGTAATTGGATGGAGCTTATGAAGCGCAGCGGCCAAGCTCGAACCATAACGGCTAAGGCCGTCAATAGTATCTACTCGTGTCCAGCGCATATCAAAAAAGATGTTCATTGCTATTTATCATACCTGATTTGTGGGTAATGGTATAATAGTGAATATGAAAATTCTGATTGCAGCCGACCTGCACTGGCCGACTATTAATGGAGTAGCGACATTTAGTCGCAATCTGGCACATGGGCTCGCCGCCCGTGGCCACGAGGTAGTGGTGATTGCGCCAAGTCAAACCGGTCGCCGACACAAAGAAATAGACGAAAATTATACCATTGAACGAACGCGGGCGTTGCCCTTCCCTTTTTATCAAAACTTCCGCATTTCCATGATGCCACAGGCAGAGGTGCGAGCGATTATTAAAAAATTTAAGCCAGATGTGATTCATATTCAAATGCTCATGGGTAATGGCCGCGCGGCGATGATTTACGGTAAAAAATTTGGTATTCCGATTGTGGCAACCAACCATGCAATGCCCGAGAATCTGCTCGACAACTTGCGGCTGTTGGCGCCATTTGCCAAGCCTATCGGGTATATGATCAAAGAATATGGTGCGCGCTTTCATAGCAATGCCGACTATGTCACCTTGCCAACTCAAGCGGCGATCGACTTGTTTGACGGCAATATCGATGATATCAACGTTCCAATTAAAGCGATCTCAAACGGCATTGATTTGAGTAAATTTAAGCCAGGTAAAGCACCGGCTGAATTATTCAAAAAGTACAAAATTCCCACCGATGTGCCAATTGTCACTTACTTGGGGCGGCTCGACAGCGAAAAGCACGTGAGTATTTTGGTGCGCGCATTTGCACAGGTGGTAAAAAAGACCAAAGCTCACCTGCTGATTGTGGGCAGTGGTAATGATCTTGAGCATTTGACGGAACTTGCCGAGGAACTTGGTATTGCAGATAAGGTGACGCTAACTGGTAGAATTCCTGAAGAAGACAAGCCCGGAATTCACCGAATTGGCAAGGTGTTTGTGATGCCTTCGCCCGTAGAACTGCAGTGTATTTCAATGCTTGAAGCTATGGCTTCTGGTTTGCCAGTAATCGGCGTCAACGACGGTGCACTTCACGAACTTGCCCAAGACGGTAAAAACGGTTATTTGGTAAAAACTGATGATGTTGATGCTATAGCTGAGAGAATCGTGAAGCTGCTTGGCGACGAAAAATTACGCGAAAAAATGGCTAAAGAAAGTGTGAAAATTGCTAAAACACATGACATTGAGCACACACTCGACGAATTTGAAGAGATTTACGACTACGTGCTAAAGAAAAAAGAGAAAACCCCCGCGTAGCAGGGGCTAAGCCTTTTCATTAATCTTCGTCGTCGAACTTTTCTGCGTTCCAGAACTCAAGAGCGCGTCGAAGCTGATTGAGATGACGAATTCGCCAGCCTTCTTGAGTATAGATCAGCGCGAGTTTACCGCGAGTGTACTTCTCAATCGGTACCCGGTAGTCTTTGGCGGCAACTTCCCTAGTGTTGTAGCTCAAATACGCGTCGAGCTGGCTTTGCGGACAGGTTGCCTTCCGAAGATTGAAGCGCAGTTGAAGGCTCAGGCACAAAAAATGCCCTGGCCAATACTGTGAGGTAGGCGACTTGTCCTCGATATCGACATCGATCGAGGCTGTGAGCCAACCGCGATGCCGCTCGACTAGAATCCTGATTGAATTGCGATCCTGTTTGTCGCTATGTTTGCGAGGATACCGGCAGCTTTTGCGTTCTGGGCATTTGGTGCGCAGCCATTCATGGGCAAACTCCTGAGTCTCTGGGTTGTGCCCCCATGAATCAAGGCTCATACTTAGCTCCTTGGTGGTTGATGGCCTGTTCTTTTTATAGCACTATTTGGTAGATTCACAAAAAGCAGCGATTGCCTGGGCGGCGATATCGGGTGCTTCATGATGGATCAAATGCCCTACTTTGGGCGCGACGACGAGCTGGCTATCTGCAAGCTTTTGTTCTAGTTGTTTTTGGCCAGAAAGCGGTGCGATGTCGTCGATCTCGCCAACGATCAAAAGCGTAGGCGTGGTAATTTGATCAGCTTTTTCGGCGGCTGTATGTGAAACGGATGCCTTGAACGATTCCATCACTACCCGGCGCGATTGGAACGAGCTGAAATGCGCCAAATGCCCGCGGTGAATCTTGCGGCGCAGTGTTTTATCTTTGGTCTTGGCGAGCAGCGCGCTCATGGTCAGTACGATTGCCTTGCTGCTGAGGAGTTTGTGGCCGGCTTTTGCGGGCAATTTATTGCCCAGCCAGTAATAGAAAACAGTCAGGTGCGAGAATATCGCTTTTCTTCCCTTCAGAGCCGGTGACGCGATCGGATTCACCAGAATAAGCTTGGTGATTGCTTTTGGATGTTCGGCAGCATAGTGTGCAGTGAGAATCGAACCGAAGGAATGGCCGAGTAAGACCGGTGGCTGATCGGTTACTTTCGCTATAAATTCGTGCAAAAAATTGGTGTAGTTTTCGATGTTATGCTGTCCCGTGAACTCGCTTGATTCACCAAACCCAGGCAAATCTGGAACTATCACGCGGTAATGGGCTGGCAATTCTCGAACAATGTCTTCAAGTCCATGGTGGTCACCGCGAAAACCGTGAATCATCACGATTGTTTCGCTGCTGGTTGGATTATATATCCAATATCGTACCGTGCCATGTGCCAGTTTGAGGCTGAGTTTGTCCGAATTCATCACCACTAGTATACCACTTGATTTCCTGCTAAACTAACAGAGATGATCGCCGATATTTCCATTACCGAAAAAAGTTTCGGTCCCAAAGCTTTGATGCATGGGGTTAAATTTAGTATTGATGATGGCGAGAAGATCGGCGTTATTGGTCGTAATGGTGTGGGTAAATCTACCCTTTTCGGGATTTTGGCAGGAACGGACAAAGATTTCACCGGCGACGTTATTTACAAGCGCGGCACGGTGGTGGTGGCGACTGCTCAAGAGCATCATGACCTAGGCGAGACGACGGTTTTGCAGTACGTACTGTCTGGGTTGCCGGAGTATCCGCAGCTAAGTCATATTATCGAAACGTATCCCGAAACTATGGGTGATGATATGAAGAAAATTGAAGAATACACGGCGGCGCTGCAGCGCTTTGACGACAAAGGGTTTTATCAGATTGAAGAACAGATCGAACGTGAGCTGGATAATTTTCAGTTACCTGGTATTGCACATCGGCCGTTCGCTTCCCTTTCTGGCGGCCAAAAACGGCTGGTTGAAGTGGTGAAAATCATGCATTCGCAGGCACACTTGGCGCTGATCGACGAGCCGACCAACCATATGGACTTTGTGGCAAAACAGCAGTTTATTGACTGGATGCGCAGCGCACGTGAGGCGATGCTGGTGATTACTCACGACCGCGACGTGTTGAAAGAAGTCGATCGAATTGTGGAATTAAAAGATGGCGAAAGTCTGAGTTTTAAGGGTAATTACGATGCGTATTTGAAACAAAATGCCGTGAATACCGGCTCGCAGATGAACGAATTTGAAATGATCGAGAAGCGGATTGTCAACTTGAAAGCGAAGGTTCTAGATTATCAGCGACTGAAAGAAAAATCACGCAATCCTGGTACAATTCAGAAATTTAAACGACTTGAAGAAACCTCGCGCAAAGAGCTGGCCGAATTACAAACCAAAGAAAAACCAACATTTTGGATTGACAAGGAATCGGCAGCAAACTTAAATTATAAAGTTGCGGCGCAGTATGACAGATTCAAAGCCAAAAATATTCGCATGAACATGAAGAGCGACGAATCGCGAAGCAAGCATGTGCTCGTGAACGCCAAAGACGTGGCGCTGGGCTATGGCGACAGCGTGTTGTTCGAGGGTGTTAATATTGACCTGCGCGAGGGCGAAGCGCTCGAACTTCGCGGTCGCAACGGTGCCGGTAAAACGACGCTTATTAAGGCGCTGCTTGGCCGCGACGACAAAATCGTGCAATTTGCTGGTGAGATGACGCTGGATAAGCAAATGCGCGTGGGAATTTACGAGCAAGAAATCTCGCCGACGTATTTTGATTTGCAGCTGGCTGAAGCAATTGAGCGGATGTACCTGGACCGTAACTTGTCTATTACGAATACGAAAATCCGAAGTTTACTGAGCGATTATCTTTTTACCGAAGCCGACGGCCACGTGCCACTCTCTCGCCTTTCGGGTGGCCAAAAAGCTCGTTTTCAGCTGATTGCGATGCTGGCGAATGATCCGCAGCTGCTGATTCTCGACGAACCGACCAACCACCTCGACCTGCCAAGTATTGAAGAGCTTGAAACGGCGCTGAAAAGTTATGCCGGCGCAATCCTCTACGTCAGCCACGATGGTTATTTTCGCCAGGCGATCGGCGGCGACGTGATACAAATTGGCGCAAAATAAAAAGCCTTCGCAAAATAACGAAGGCTTTTTAGTAGCAATTACGCCGCGACGAGGTTTTTGTCTTTCAAAGCTGCGTCGATTTTTGGTCGGTCGAAGCCCAAGATCATTTCACCGGCGATGTCGGTAACAGGCACACCGGTAAAGTTGCCACCGATTTTTTCCATCAACTCGTTGTAGGCGTCTTTGTCATCTTCGATGTTTTTCACCACATGTTTGACGCCGAGCTTGTCCAAGTATTCTTCTTCGGTTTTACAAAATGCACACCAGGTTGTGCTGTAAATAATCACTGGGTTGTTTGTGTTATCTTCCATTTTACCTCTCCTTTTATCTCATATATAGTATATGCTTTATTATTGCGCCTTGCAAGCATTGCGCGAAAACCGCCTATGCTTTATAACTAAACTATGCGTTTCTCTCAAGCTGGTTTTGCGCTTCCGACCATTTTAATTTCTTCGGTGATTATGTTTATTGTGTTGGTTTCAGCGGTGAGCGCCACGGCCAACATTAGCACGTCGCTCGATCGCCAGCTTTATCGCCAGTTGGCACGCGAGGCCGCCGAGTCTGGGGTGGTGCGTGCATTGAATTGTCTCAAAGGTAACAATTATGTAGCTCAGTGGACATATAGTTCAGCTCTTCATCCGGGGTCGTCATGTACGGGTAACGCGTCAACTTGCGTTGCAGCTGGGAGCTGTCTGCTGCTTCAGACTGCATCAGATCGATCAGCTAGATACCGTACTTATTTTGAGGTTCCGCCGCCATCTACTGCAAAGGTCCTCCAGGGTAACTCGCAGTATGTCACATCGTATGGTCGAGTGCAGCTGTTGCGACCGGACAATTCAGTATACGATACTATTTCTCTGACGGCAGAATTTCGAACCACTGGCGAAAACGGTGTTGATAATATCGATGCTATTATTATCGGCGAGTAGACTGCCTGGTTAAATGCCAATTGCTACAAAAAGCACAGTGATATACGTGTAGTTCCAGTTGAGGTTTGAGAAGCATTTGATAATCTGCGGCCTCTAGTGCTTCCCGTTCAGTTTTAAACTTCCGTTTGCCATGGCAACCGGTAACGTAGTTTTGTCTTTCGGTAGGAATTTGATGATTTTTTCGTGGCATGACTATACAATCGTTTTCTCTTCTGTTATAGTATAGCCGTACATGAGTACATCACCAAATAACGGCGATGACAAGAACGTGCCGCCGAATTCGTCGACGGTTATTTTATTGCTGTTAACTATGGCTGATACGACTTGGCGGTTATTTGTACCAACGGTGGGGCTGACGGTGCTCGGCCTGGTGCTCGACAAGCAGTTCGCGACGACACCGTGGCTGATGATCGCCGGAATCATACTTGGTGCTGGGCTCGCTGTTCTTTTAGTAAAACTTCAACTTAAAAAAGTAAAGAAATAATAAATGCAGATATTACAACAATTCGCCGCTGAAAACTCTCCCCATGTGTCGCTAGCTGCCGACGAAGTGGCGAATGTTGGCGGTTGGCTGCCGATTACCAATGCGATTATTTTGGGGCTGATCGGCTATATTATTGTAATTTGGATGCTCTACGCAACCTCTCGCACCGTGGCTAAAGGTAAAAAGCGCAATTTCCTGGTGAAATTGGTGCTGTGGGCGTATGAAGGCCTGTATAGTACGGTCGAAAACGTAGTTGGTGACAAAGAAGTTGCACGCAAGTTTGCCCCACTACCCATCACCATGTTCTTTTTTGTGATCGTGCAGTATTACCTGGGTGTGTTGCCGTTTGTGGGGCCAATTACCATCGACGGCGTACCGCTGTTTCGTGGCTTTGCAGCTGATTTAAATACCACTTTTGGCTTGGCGATTCTGATGATCGTGACCGCGCAAATTTACGCAATCAAAGTCCACGGTTTCTTCGGCAATGCCGGCCGCTACTTCCGTAATCCTTTTAAAGACCCTGCCGGTGCGTTCGAAGGTATCCTGGAAATCTTTGCTGAATTCTCGCGTACCGTTGCCCTCAGCTTGCGTCTTTTCGGTAACGTGTTTGCCGGCGAGGTTTTGCTAGTGATGATCGCCTTCCTGACCCAATACTTTGCCGTGGCCGCCCTGCCGCCGTTCTATATTTTCGAACTGTTCATCGGCGGCATCCAGGCTTACATCTTCTTTATGCTCACCACTGTCTTTGTTTCGCTTGGCATGACCAAGCACGACCACGGTGAGGCTCACGAACCCGCTCATTCCACTCCCGATACCACTGCCAGCCCTAAGCTGCAGGCTTCCCGGGGAGAATGATATAATTTAAGGTAATAAAACTAAGGAGAAATAATAAAATGGAACTACTAGCATTCGGTCTGACTTACGCGATCCCAGCTATGGGTGCTGCACTTGGTGCCGGCTTTGTTGGCGCAGCTGCAATGAACGCACTTGGCCGCAATCCAGAAAAAGTCAACGACATCCGAACCATGATGATCTTGGCGATCTCGTTCATCGACGCCTTGGCGATCATCGGTATCATCGTGGCTATTATCGCTAAATTTATCTAGGACTTTCGCTGAACTATGGATAAAATACTAACAATTGTCGCAGCGACTGCCGAGCACACCGAAGAGCAAAAAGATCTCTTCTCTGCTATTGGTATCGACTGGACGCTGCTGATCGTTCAGACGCTGGCGTTTTTGGTGCTGCTGTGGTTTTTGGCGAAGTTTGTCTACCCACCAATCAACCGCATGCTGGAAAAGCGCGAGTCTGACATAGAAGCAAGCGTACAGGCCGCCAAAGAAGCCGAAGAAAAGGCTGACAAAACGCAAGGTGAAATGGACATGATGCTGAAAAAAGCTCGCAAAGAAGCCTCAGAGATTGTGGCGACTGCCAAGCAAGAAGCGACTGCTGCGGTAGAAGCAGCCGATGCCAAAGCGAAGGCGCGGGCTGACCATATCGTGGCCGAAGCTCAGCAACAGATTGAAAAAGATGTATTGAGTGCCAAAAAAGCCTTGCAAAACGAAACGTTGAACTTGGTGGCTCAGGCAACCGAGAAAGTTGTGGGTGAAACCGTGACCGCTAAGGTCGACGAAAAAGTCGTCGCTGCAGCGCTCAAGGAGGCCAAGTAGTCTATGGCTCAACGTGTGTCGCGCCGCAAACTGGCAGCTTATGTGGCTGACCAGCTGGTGGCTGGTAACAAAAAAGTCATGCAAGAGACGGCTGCTTATTTGATAGAAACCGGCCGCGAACGTGAAGCTGAATTACTGGCGCGTGACATCGAATTTGCCTTGAGTGAACGAGGGACGACAGTGGTGCGTGTTGCGAGTGCGCATGAACTCACTTCGGCGCTGCGGGAGCAAATCGAAAGCATGGTGGGTGGCACGGTGCAACTGCAAGAAACCGTCGACCCTACCCTGCTGGGCGGCGTGCGCGTTGATACGCCAAGCAAACGCTTTGACGGCACCTTGAGCCACAAACTAGCAGGCTTAAAAGCAAAACAATGGTAAATGAGGATAAACAATGGCTGATATAGCAGTAACAGAACTAGCCCAAGACCTGCGCGCGGCGATCGCCAACCTTGAAACGCGCGAAGGTTTAGAGGAAGTCGGCATCGTGACCCGTGTTGGTGACGGTGTGGCATGGGTGCATGGCCTGCGCCAGGCTGGATTTTCAGAAATGCTGGAAATCGAAACCAAAAACGGCGTGGTTGAGGCGTTTGCCCTGAACTTGATGGAAGACGAAATCGGTGCGGTGCTCCTAGGTAGCGACGCCGATGTAGTAGCTGGCAATAGTGTGCGCCTAAAAGGCACGCAGCTGGAAGTACCAGTTGGCCCAGAACTTTTGGGCCGCGTGGTTGACCCGCTTGGACGTCCGCTTGACGGTGGTCCAGCGATCAAAACCAAACAAACTGGTTTGGTAGAGCGCGAAGCTATCGGTGTGATGGGCCGAAAAGGTGTGCACGAACCAATGATGACCGGTATTATGGCGATCGACTCGATGTTTCCTATCGGCCGTGGCCAGCGTGAGCTGATTATTGGCGACCGCCAGACGGGTAAAACTGCCATCGCTATCGACACCATGATCAACCAAGCCAAGCAAAAAACTGGCGTGGTAAACGTGTATGTGGCGATTGGTCAGAAACTTTCGAAGATTGCGCAGCTGGTCGAGCGCCTCAAGCAAGAAGGCGTGATGGACCAAACTATCATCGTTGCGACCGGTCCGTCCGACCCAGCATCTATGCTTTACCTGGCACCATACGCCGGTACGGCTATGGGTGAATATTTCCGCGACAACAAAGGCCACGCGCTGATTATCTTCGACGACCTTTCAAAGCACGCCGTTGCCTACCGCCAGATGTCGCTGTTGCTTCGCCGCCCACCAGGACGTGAAGCTTACCCAGGTGACGTGTTCTACTTGCACTCTCGCCTGCTGGAACGATCGGCAAAACTTTCCGACGAACTTGGTGCTGGTAGCTTGACTGCTCTGCCAATCATCGAAACCCAAGCTGGTGACATTTCGGCTTACATTCCGACCAACGTGATCTCTATTACCGACGGTCAGATTTTCATGGAAACCGACCTGTTCTACCAAGGTATTCGCCCAGCGATTTCTGCCGGACTTTCGGTCAGCCGTGTAGGTGGTAACGCCCAGACGAAGGCTGTGAAAAGTGTTGGTGGCCACTTGAAGCTCTCGTTGAGCCAGTTCCGCGAACTTGCTAGCTTTGCCCAGTTTGGTTCAGACCTCGACCCTGAAACCAAATCGCAGATTGACCGTGGTCAACGCCTGACCGAACTGCTGAAACAAGCACAGTACCAGCCAATGGGTGTGTGGGAGCAGGTCGCGAGTTTGTATAGCGTCAACGAAGGCGCGTTCGACAAAGTACCTGTTGCCAAGATCAAAAACGCCCAGGAAGCGTTGCTGACCAAGCTATGGAGCGACCACAAAGACCTCATGCGCGAACTCAACAAGGGCGACAAGCCTGCTGAGAAAACGCTTGAAGCAATCAAAAAGACCGCCAAGGCTGTGGCGAAAGGGTTTGAGGACTAAACATGCCTGTGAAGTCATCACACGCCTCGCTTTCAGCCCGAAACGCCTTCTTGTCGGCTGCAAAGCGTTCACCGTTCGTCGATGTAGCTACGGCTACCTCTCCTCGCGCTTCGCGCTTTTCGCCAGACAATAAGGCAATTTCTGGCAAGAAAGGAGGCGAGTGATGCCTTCTACGCGGCAACTTAAAGGGCGCATCCGCTCGGTAAAAAACACCAAGCAGATCACCAAGGCGATGCAGTTGGTAGCAGCCAGCAAAATGCGCCGTGCGCAGGACGCCGACAAAGCCTCGGCACCGTACACGCGTGCGGCTAGTAGCTTGCTGGCAAACCTGGCAGCCCAAGGTGCAACTGCTGATCACCCACTATTTGCCAAGCGCGAGGTAAAAACCCGTCTGTTGATCGTGATAGCGGCCGACAAAGGTTTGGTGGGTGCGTACAACGCCAATGCGCTCAAAGCTTACGTGCGCGAACTGCGCGAAGACGACGCGAAAGGTATCAAAAACGAAACCATCGCCGTTGGCCGTAAGGCATCGCAGTTCGTCACTCGCTTGAAAGACACGACCATCAGCGGTGTGTACGAACATCTGGCCGACCAGCCGTCTGGCGTGCAGCTCGATGCCATCTACGATACCGCGCTCGATAAATTTATCAGTGGCGAAGTAGATGCGGTAGATGTGGTATTTACCGAGTTCATCAGTAGTATCGTCCAGCAGCCAAAGGTGCAGCGCATCTTGCCAGCGGGGTTTGCCGACGCTGAACCAGAAGAAGCAATCCGCGAAGCCGTCTACGAACCAGATGTGCAAACCGTGCTCGACGGCGTAGCGCGTCGCCTTGTAGAAGCGCAAATCTTCCAGGCCCTACTAGACGCCAAGGCCAGCGAATACAGCATGCAAATGGTCGCCATGAAAAACGCGACCGACAATGCGTCGGACTTGGTGGACGATCTCACGGTTGCCATGAACAAGTTGCGGCAAGGCGCGATTACCCAGGAATTAGCAGAAATATCAGGCGGCGTGGAAGCCCTTGCAGAGTAAAGGAGAATATGATGAGTAAAGAGAAAGCAACCGGCCAAATCATCCAAGTTGTGGGTGTGGTGGTCGACGTCGAATTTGGCGACAAAAACTTGCCAGCGCTCTACGACGCGTTGGAAGTAACCCATGATAAAAAGAAAGTCGTACTGGAAGTAGCACAGCACCTCGACGAGCGCACCGTGCGTACGATTGCCATGTCGAGTACCGATGGCCTCAAGCGCGGTGACGCTGTGGTGGCAACCGGTGCGAGCATTAGCGTGCCTGTGGGCGACCAAACCCAAGGCCGCATGTTCAACGTGGTCGGTGACGTGATCGACGGCGGCAAAGAAGTGACCGGTAAAAAAGCGCCAATTCACCGCGAACCACCTGCCCTGGCCGACCAATCAACCAAAACTGAAATCTTGGAAACTGGTATCAAGGTGATCGACCTTATCGCTCCACTGACCAAAGGTGGAAAAGCCGGCCTCTTCGCTGGTGCTGGTGTGGGCAAAACCGTCTTGATCCAGGAACTGATCAACAACATCGCTGAATTCCACAGCGGTAACAGTGTGTTTGCCGGTGTTGGTGAACGTACTCGTGAAGGTAAGGACCTATACGAAGAACTCAACGAAAGCGGTGTGCTGGGCAAAACCAGTCTCGTATTCGGCCAGATGAACGAACCGCCAGGAGCCCGTCTTCGCGTGGCGCTGGCTGGCCTTGCGATGGCCGAAGCGTTTCGTGACGAAGGTAAAGACGTGCTGCTGTTTATCGACAACATCTTCCGTTACACACAGGCCGGTGCCGAAGTATCTGCCCTGCTTGGTCGTTTGCCAAGTGCTGTGGGGTATCAGCCAAACTTGCAGCAAGAAATGGGTGCATTGCAGGAACGAATTACGAGTACGAAAAAGGGTTCGATCACCTCTGTCCAGGCCGTCTACGTGCCTGCCGACGACTTGACCGACCCAGCACCTGCCACGACCTTCGCTCACCTCGACGCGACGATCGTGATGAACCGTGCCCTGACCGAAATTGGTATCTACCCTGCTGTGGACGTGCTCGACAGTAGTAGTACCAGCCTCGACCCAGAGGTTGTGGGCCAGGAACACTACGAAGTTGCCCGCGAAGTGCAGCGTGTGTTGCAGCAGTACAAAGAACTGCAAGACATCATCGCGATTTTGGGTATGGAAGAGCTTTCTGACGACCAAAAACAAATCGTGGCCCGTGCTCGCCGTTTGCAGCGCTTCTTTGCACAGCCGTTTTTTGTGGCTGAGCAATTTACTGGAAACCCAGGTGCGTACATCAAACTCGAAGACACGATTCGCGATGCCAAAGACATCTTGGCTGGCAAGTACGACAACAAACCAGAAAGCTGGTTCTACATGGCTGGTGGCCCGCTTTCGGAGAAGAAAGACTAACCTCGATCTTTCGATGAGACAACCTCTCCTCGCGAGAGGTTGTTTCTTTTTGTGTTTGTGATATAATTATTTGTAAGAGATATTCGGATCTATGCTCCCAATGGAGGTAAGAAATGTCGACTGACGAGACTCAGCCGAAGAAGAAGAGCGGCCCGTTGCTGCCGGTTGTGGGAATCGCCCTTGGGGCTATCGTCGCCTTTGCGGTGGCTAACCTCTTCTTCTAGATCACCTGTGATTTCTCAGCTCGGGCGAAAGCAATTGCTTTCGCCCTCTTTTCATCTCGCTTTTTAAAGGGTTTTCTGTTATCATATAACAGATATGAAATTAGAACTTATTACGTTGTTGGGTGAAAAACTAAACAAAGATGTCTATGAAGTAATTTTACCGACGGCTGATGGTGAGATCTCTGTCTTTCCGGGTCACGAACCGCTGGTGACAATTGCTGTACCCGGCGTGATTGGTGTGCGCTATGAGCGCACCGACCCTGACGAATTGCTGGATTACTTTGCCATTTCTGGTGGCGTGGTTGAGATTTCGGGCAGCAACGTGCGCGTGCTGGTAGACGAAGCCGAAAGTGGCGAAGATATTGTAGAATCTGAGAGTAAAGCCGCATTGGAACGTGCTATGGCTATGCGCGAAAGTGCTACTAGCCAGGTTGAACTTGAAAAAGCTCACCAGCTGGTTGATCGTCACGCGGTGCGGCTCAAGGTGGCGGAACTTCGCCGACGACGTCGTCGCAGACAGTAAGCCTTCTGTACGCAACTTTTGTACAATAGGAAGGCTGCCCTATATATAGTGTTTATGCCTAACCATATACCTACATATATGGTGTGTTTACAAATTCATCAACAAGAGTAAAATAATCAATAGCAAAGACTCTGAATCTCATTTAAATGTCAGGCAGGCCTGCGCTGATTTTTTTGTGAATTGAATTGGCAATTCAAGGAATATTACACTCAACAGGATGTAACCTTACTTATGTCTGAGAAAAACAGTCGTCGCTTTGACGAGTCTCACCTCCTTCATGTACTAAAGCATTATTTGCCCTCGCAGGGTCCGCTGAAAGATTTTGTGCACCACAATACGCTGCACGCTTTTCAGGATATGAAATTTTATGACGCAATCTATAAAGCGTCGGCAATCTTTGGGTATCAAACGACACTGACACTTACTGAATACCGCGATCTTTATGGCATCAAACGCATTACTCCAAAGATGCTAAACAAAGTGATACGACAAAGCAAAGGCGATGAGGCTTTTGACGTGTGGCACGAACGGGCGCTCTACAAAGAATACGACTGGACGCGTGAACCGCGCGTTGGCCGCCTGCGAGACGAATGGCGACAGCGATATTTCATTGATATGGACAACGCTGTGCAACCGCTGCTTTTTCGTATTATTTGTAGCTATATCGACCAAGGTATTGCGATTTCGCCCTTTCCTTATGAGGACAAAGGGCTTTTGAACGCGCTGCGCGACCTGGAAAACAACAGTTTGATAAGCTTTTTCAAAACCAAAAAAGCTCGTGATTTGCTCTACGATAAATCAATGACTATCACGAAACTGCTGGAAATGTTGGTGGGTAACGAGGCGTATTACGAACAGTATATTTACGACCAACAATTTGCGCACCGCGGCTGGTCGGGCATCGTTTCGACCCTTGAAGACAAGCCGGAATCGCTGATGTACGCCAAGAATATCTCGCTAGAAGATATGATTATTCTTGAACTACTGCTCGAGATCGACACCTTGACGGAACGCCTTAGCAAAGCGTGGCAACCGCTGAGTACAAATCTGACGCAGCCGCCGATCGACATGTTCGCCGACGAGCCATCGACAGAACTCGAAGAAGTGATAAAGATTTGGCAAGATGCGTTTGAATGGAGCTACTACGACACGGTGTTGGCTGGAATTCAGCTGACATCACCAACTGAGCCAGCGAAAGAAAGTGCGCAGCCAAAAAGCTTCCAATCGATCTTTTGTATTGACGATCGTGAGTATTCGCTGCGAACCTACGTGGAGAAACTGGACCCTCAAGCCGAAACGCTTGGCGCACCTGGGTTTTTTGGTGTTGAATTTTATTTCCATCCAGCTAGTGCGAAATTTTACGATAAACTCTGCCCTGCTCCGGTCACGCCAAAATACTTGATCAAAGAAGTGCCGCAACACGACCCACACGCACATGGAAAAGAAATCATGTATAGCAAGCAATCGCACAAGTTTGTACGGGGCTTTTTCTATTCGTATTTGTTGGGGATTCCGGCTCTGGGCAAACTAATCGCCAACCTCATTAACCCCACCATGAGCCCGGCGATTGCCGACGCGTTTGCGCATATGGACCCGCACGCCGAGCTGACCATCGTGCACGCCGGCGAGAAGGATGAAGAAAAAGGTTTGCAGATCGGCTTTACTGTTGAGGAAATGACTGACCGAGTAGAAAAGACACTTCGTTGTATTGGACTGGTCAAGAACTTTTCTTCGCTGGTGTATGTGATCGGCCACGGGTCGAGCAGTGCCAACAATCCTCACCACGGCGCCCACGACTGCGGTGCTTGTAGCGGACGGCCGGGCCTTGTGAATGCCCGCGTGTTTGCCTACATGGCAAACTATCCGCCGGTGCGGGAAGAACTTGCTGCGCGCGGTTTGTCTATTCCCGATGCTACTCAGTTTGTGGGTGGCCTACACGATACAGCCTCTGACGAAATTGCCTTTTATGACGAAAACGCGCTGAGCGCAGAAAACAAAACGCTGCACGACAAAAACGTCCGCTTGTTTGAAGAAGCACTCGACCTTGACGCCAAAGAACGCTCGCGCCGTTTTATGTCGATCAGCACCAAGCAACCGATCCAAAAAATCAGAAAAGATATCAAAAAGCGTTCGGTTTCGTACTTTGAACCACGGCCAGAACTTGGCCATGGCACAAACGCACTATGCGTGGTGGGGCGACGAGACCTCACGAAGCATCTGTTTCTTGACCGCCGTGCGTTTTTGAACTCGTACGACTATACAACCGACCCGGACGGTGCGTTGCTGGGCAATGTCCTAGCCCCGCTAGGTGTGGTGTGTGGTGGTATCAACCTGGAATATTTCTTCTCACGGATGGACAACTACAAACTAGGCGCAGGTACTAAGTTGCCACATAACGTCATGGGGCTGGTGGGGGTTGCTAACAGTACTGACGGGGATCTTCGGTCTGGCCTGCCGCTGCAGATGGTAGAAGTGCATGACCCAGTACGACTGCTGATGATCGTCGAACATTATCCAGAAGTCGTGAAGAAAGTGATTCAATCCAACCCAGATTTGTACCAATGGTTTGCAAATGAATGGATCCACTTGGTCGCGCTTCACCCAGACGAAAAGAAGCAGTATGTTTTCCAGGAGGGTAAATTTGTGCCGTACACACCGCTTACCAAAAAGCTTCCCGCTATGGATGACGTGTCGCGAACGTTTGAAACGACCCTGAAAATGAAAACAAACCACATTTTAGACGCCACGCAGGAAAACCTGCCCGTGCACATAATAAAGTAGGAAATCAGACATATGCTCACTCAACTTCTTATCACACTCATCCTCATTCCTATCTTAGGCTTTATCGTTACTATTTTGATACCGAAAAAACTCGAGCGCACGATTTTTGCAACAGCAACGAGCACGATGTTTTTGGAGCTTGCTGGGTTTGCCTTTCTTGTATACCAGTGGCTGGCTGCCGGCGCTTCGTCGGTATTGGCGACCGTGGCGACGTGGCAAATTAGCCATGATTTCGCGGTTTCTTTCGATCTTTATTTCGACGGGTTCGGCGCAGTGTTTTTTGGTATGGCAATTGCTATGACTGCTTTGATTTTTATCTTTAGCAAATACTATTTACACCGCGAACAAGGCTTTAAACGGTTCTACGGCACAGTACTCCTGTTCTTTATTGGGTTGGCGCTGATTATTCTTGCCGGCAATCTTGAGGTGCTGTTTTTGGGTTGGGAATTGATTGGTATTAGTTCGGTGTTGTTGATTGCGTTTTACCGCGATCGTTTTTTGCCGGCACGAAATGCCCTAAAAGTTTTTTCGGTCTACCGAATTGGCGACGCATTCTTGCTGGCAGCAATCTGGTACGCGCATCATATTTTTGAAAAGAGTGTGAACTTTTCTGAGCTTTCAGACATTGCCGTACATCACGGTGGCAGTATCGTCGTGCTGGGTCTTTTGCTGCTGATTGTCGCCATGGTGAAATCGGCACAATTTCCGTTCTCGTACTGGCTGCCGCGGGCCATGGAAGGCCCAACGACGTCGAGTGCTATTTTTTACGGGGCACTTTCGGTGCATATGGGGCTATTCCTGTTGTTGCGAACCTTTCCGCTATGGGAAGACAGTCTATGGTTGCGCATTGCGATTGGCGTCGTTGGTTTGGTAACGGCGATCGTTGCTTCATCGATTGCCCGGGTGCAATCCTCGGCCAAAACGCAGATTGCCTATGCGTCGGTAACACAAATTGGCATTATGTTTATTGAGCTTGCACTTGGCCTGCAGTGGCTGGTGCTGATCCACTTTATTAGCAACGCTTCACTACGAACGTACCAGTTGCTGATTTCTCCATCGATTGTCAGTTATCTTATTCACGACCAGTTTTTCTCTTTCGTGCGTCCTATGCAAAAAATCAAAGACACGTTTTTCGGCAAAATCCGCGCGACGTTTTACGTGCTGGGCATTAAAGAATGGAATATGAATACAACGGTCAGCCTTTACTTGTGGAAACCACTAAAGGCTATTGGCCGCGGGTTTGCGTTTCTCGACAAGCTTGCTGTCCAGATAGTTTCTTTGGTTGCTTTCGCTATTTCCCTTGCGACTATTGCCTTGGTCGGGTCTACTGGTTCACTTGCGCTCGCTATTTCTACCCTTGCGGCCATTGTTAGCATTATCTTTTACATACGTGCCTACACCACCAAAAACTCTGCCAGAATATGCTGGAACTTGCTGATGCTTGGGCATCTTTTTGGAGCACTTTTCTTGATTGCTGCTTCAACTGGCGATTGGGGTTATTTGGCTCTGTACGGCGCTGGCGTGTTGGCAGCGTTTGCCGTAGGTCATGCGTGTCTTCGCTATCTGGAGACAAAAGGCGAGGCGCGTTCACTGCGAGAATACCGCGGCGCTATCTATGCGTTCACCCGCCTGGGCAATCTCTTCTTCATCGTTGCATTGCTGTTTATGGCGTTCCCTATTAGTCCTTCGTTCTTAGCACAAGACGTTATGCTGAGTGCAATTCCTCTCGATCATGGTTTCCAAATTGCTCTCTTTTGTCTTGCCTATTTGCTGGTAGGTGTGAGTACGATTCGCCTATACACCAAAGTATTCTTTGGACCACACAAAACCAGCCATCACGAGATAGCTTACCGGTCTTCCTAGGTCAACTCAGCCCCTCGGGTCCTGTCATCCGGTCCGCCCCTAAAATTTTTTATCTTTCAGATAAAACAATTTTGGGTGCTGCCCCGCCGGATGCCACCCGCGGCGAGGCTGAGGCTCTTTTATTAGAAAGTCTCGTTTGCTATAAGTACACGGGCTTCGTCTGTCGACTTGGTGTGCATCAGTTTGTCGCGCAGTTCGCTGGCGCCCGGAAAATCGCGGATGTAGATTTTGAAGAATCGTTTGAGCGGGTCGTAGTGGCGAGGTTCGAGCTCGACGGAATATTTGTCGAAAAGGTCGAGATGAAGATTTAAAAGTGCTAATAGCTCTTCCCTGCTGTGTTCTTTCTTTTCAAGCTCAAATGCAAATGGATTGTGGAATATGCCACGACCGATCATGACGCCGTCCACACCGTACTGCGCTACCAATTCTTCACCGTGTTGGCGATCGCGAATGTCGCCGTTAATCGTCAGCAAGGTTTGCGGTGCGATTTTGTCGCGGAGTTTCTTAATTTCTGGAATCAGTTCAAAGTGAGCTGGTACTTTGCTCATTTCTTTGCGCGTACGCAGGTGGATGGTAAGGTTGGCGATGTCTTGACGAAGCAAATGCGCCAGCCAATCATGCCATTCGTCGACGTAGCTATAGCCCAGGCGTGCTTTTACGCTAACGGGCAAACCGCCCTCTTTGGCGCTCGCAATCAGCTCACTCGCAAGTTCAGGTGTTTTGATTAGCCCGCTACCCGCCCCGCTTTTCACAACCGATTTATCCGGGCAGCCGGTATTAATGTCGATGCCAGCAAAGCCCATTTCAGCTAAGCCCCGTGCCATTTGTGAAAACTCATGCGGTTTACTGCCCCAAATCTGTGCAACCATGGGCTGTTCGTCGGCAGTAAAGCTCAGGCGACCGCGCGTACTATGAACGCCCGCCGGGCTACAGTAGCTGCTGGCGTTGGTAAATTCGGTGAAAAACACATCGGGTCGGGCTGCCTGCGCAATTACATGCCGAAACACCACGTCGGTGACTGCCTCCATAGGAGCCAGTATGTAAAATGGGCGTGGTAGGTCTTGCCAAAAATTTTGCATGATAAATGATTACTATAATTTTACAGAAATCGTCTCTCACTTGCCACAAATGTTTTTGTGAAAACTGAGAGACGGACAGGAATAGTACTGCCTGTTCACCGATGAGCGATGCCGTCTCGAAAAACATTTAACCGTAGTTGCTGCGCGACTTAAGCTTTCCATCGCGAGCATCTTGAGCGGCCTGTGCGAGTGGATTGAGCCATCGTGCGCCACTCGCCGCTTTGTTAGTGAGCTGACGCTGTTCTTTAGTAGCATCGCCACAATTAACGGCTTCAAAGGCTCGCCAATTAGCATCGCTAATTACCAATTAAATCACCTAACTTTCATCTAGAATCGAATTCTTGAAAAGTAAGGGAGCGGGTCGCGGTCCTGGGGGGATACACGACCCGCTCGCTAAAAGGCGGCGCGAGAGCAGCCCCTTCAATCGCGCCGCCGGCATATTACACTGGTTGTGCGAAGCTTAGAGTGGGGCGTGCAATGTCCGGGAATCAACGAAACATTGCACATCACGGTTCCCTAGGCCGCTGCCCCACTTGGAGGAGGATGTCTGAGGTCATCCATCACTCCATAAGGTCATGTGCTGATTCGACCCAACTACATGACCAAGGTATGGGAGGGTAGGTGGAGGCACCCCTCGAAACCTCACACCTACCCGGCATAAAAGTGAACGAGGCGTCCACGCATTGAATGCACCTCGCCCACTCGCTTGGGTGAGTCGGCGCTTGTACTATTCCTGTCAAATTGCGACAGGAACCTCTTACGGCTCGACTGTCTAGTTAAATATTATAGCCGCTTCTCTACTATTCGTCAAGAAGAGCGGCTTCAAATGCTAAGATGCCTTTATGGGTTGGCTCGTAACCAGATACGTCTGGTAGATCGAGAACCACAATACGCCGCCAAACTGCTTGCACGAGCCGTGCAAAACGATATAGGTCGTCGCTATTAAATGTGGCTTCAAGCGCCACGATCTCCCCTGTTCGGGTCGGTTCAACAAATTGCAACACGCCTTTTTCGACACTGTAGCGGCTATAATCGCGCGAGTTGGCAATGAGGAGCTGGTAAAACATGAGTTGTTGCTTATATTTATGCAGTTTGATCTTCTCGTAGTCAGTCTTGCCTACCCAGCTGCGCACTGCTTTGCTAGTTTTATAGTCTGTTACCACGACGCTATTTTCGCTAAAATCCACGAGATCAAGTGATCCGGTCAGCCGGGCGTCACCCAGGCGGACTGCTTGCCCGGCAAAATTCAGTTCGGTTTTTTGGCTAGGCGAAAAGCTGTCGAGTTTGGCATTAATAAATTGACTTAGAATGTCGCTACCTTTTTGGGTGAATATATCAAGGTCGTGGCTACCCAGAGGCTGGAGGCGTAGATTTTCTTCGAAATCGTGCAGAATATCTTCGAGCGGCCGGTGCTGGCCAGTGGCGGTCAAATGAGCATGCGCGCGCTGCAGTGCAATATGAATAGCCGAGCCAAACGCGGCGTGTGGTGCTGGTGCCTGGGGGAACCTGAGCAGATTGTTAACAAGAAAATACTGCGGTCCGCCCCGCGATACATCGAGGAAAGACGTGAGATGGGTGCTGGAGAGTTTGTAGTTTTCCAGCGTACTGGCAAGCAGTGCACGCATATCTTGCTGTAACGGCGAAATAATAGGCTGATACCAGGCGGTCTGCGCTTGAGCAACCAAACTGTCGATAGATTGCGGTAGTTGCGGCCTTGTCGCCTGCCATGGCTCGCCTACAAGAAAACTAGCAGGAAGTGTGCTTTTGCCACTGTCGTTTGCCAGGCTGTAGCTAATGGTCAGCGTTTGCCTGGCACGGGTCATTGCTACGAAAAACAATCGCAGGCGCTCGTCAAATGTGTCACCTGCTGGTGTAAACGGCAGGTTTTCGGGGTAGCCGATCAGCCTTGGGCGAGCACGGACCTTTTCGCCCCACGCAGTGTCGATAGCGCCCGTGATATAAACGTGATTGAACTCAAGACCCTTTGATTTGTGTGCAGTCATGAGATTAATAGCACCAGTTAAGTGGTCGGTGCGCGGCCGCACGCTGGTGATGGTACTGCCAAGCTGACGATGAAGTTGGAGAAAATCAAGGAATGTTTGGAGTGTGAGGCGACTGTCTTGCCAATGTTCGCTGAGTTTGGTGCGGATAGTGCGCAGGGCCTCGAGGTATGTGAGATAGCTGTCGGGTGCTTCGGCGAGTTTCTCGGGGGCGAAATAATAGTTGTAGAGCGGCGAGACGAAGGCTGTTTCAGATTGTCGAGCCGCTTCCTCGTCATCACTCCGGGATATCTGCAGCCCAAGATCTGAAGCGACGTCGGGACCCGAATTCAGTCCTGGCGCGAAGCCATCCCGGAGGGGTGATGAGGGAAAAGGCGAACTGGATTGTGCATTGCCGACTATCTCATCAATCATCTGCTCTAGCGGTGCATGGACAAGCTGTTGCGATAGTAAGACGAGCCATTGCTGCAATGGCTGAAACTTGGGTGTTACGGCCATGACCTCAAGCCAAAGTTGATGGTTTTCGCGGGCGCGGAGGCTCAATTGCCAAATGTCCAGAGGGTCAATGCCAAATGCAGGATGCGCCAATAGTTTTGGCAACAAACTGTCGGCTGTTTCGTGCTGACTCTCCGAAATTGCAACGGCAAGTTGGGCAATGAGTTCGATCAGCTGAATGATATCGAGTTCCAGTACGTTGTCGCGGCGCTCGTAATTGACCGCAATTTCCTCGCGCGCAAAATACGGCAGCAGGGCTTCAAGTTCGTAATGTCGGCGTGCGAGCACGGCAATCTCAGATGCTTGTACGCCATTTGCTAGTTGAGATTTTATCTCCCGCGCCAGCCACGCGCGTTCATCATTGCTGTTGGGCAATTCTACCAAATCAACCACGCTGCCGGTATTTGGCCGATGAGCAGTGAGGGTCTTGTCGAGTTCGTCAATGTAATTTTCCAGCCGTTCACTCCCTAGGGTAATGACACTGCGGGCGCTTTCGAGGACGGTTTCGCTTGACCGGTAATTATCGGTTAGGGTGATCAGCTGGCAGTTTGCGAACATCTCGCGGAAGCTGTTGATATTGCCAATATCGGCACCCTGAAAACTGTAAATCGCCTGGTCATCGTCGCCCACAACTAAGATATTTGGGTTGCCTTCATGCACATCGCTACTAGTAAGACTGGTCAGGATTCGCATTTGTGCTAAGTTGGTATCTTGGAATTCGTCCACCATGATGTATTGGTATTTTTCCTGCAAGTTGAGGCGAAGTTCGGCAAAGACGTCCAGCGCGTGGACGACCCGCAAAATCATGTCGTCATAATCATATAGCTGGGCGCGGTGCATGCGTACTAGATATTGCTCGTAAACAGTTGCAGCAGCCCGGAGTTTGGTTTGGCGGTCGCGGGTTTTGAACACAAACGCGCCACTTTCGCTCTTTTTCATCCAGGTGTCGCGCCAGGCAGTGATGGGTTTTGTGCTGCCTGTTTCATTGGCGTGGTCGATTGCGGTGGCCAAGCTGTCAGCCAGCACGCGACCAAGCGGCGTGATTGCCGCGAAAGACAATTCAGCTTCGCTTTTTTCTATAGCCGGCAGCTGTTTGGCTAGTGTTTCGGCAGTCGTTTTGCCTATGCGGCTGGCAAATATTTCGGCGAGTAGCGGCTCGCTAATATCGAGCACTTTGTCGTTGGCGTCGAGAATGCTGGTCAGCTCATCGCTTGTCAACCCGCTCTTTTTTAATTCGGATATAGTGGTGAGTACGTCGCGCAGATGAGTGTATTCGCCGTTTTGCTTGCTGACTAGTGGGCTGTGATGTGGCAGTTCGTCAAAAATTTCGCGCAGGATTTCGTACGAATTTAATTCGTCGGCTGGCCGAAATTGTGCGCCGTGATAAAAAAACTGGCCATTTTGGTTGATAATTTCCGAGCCAAAACTGTGGAACGTATGAATGGCGACTTTGTATGCTGCCGGGCCGATAATCTGCGAAAGGCGTTGCTGCATGGCAGAGGCCCCGCTGTCGGTAAACGTGAGACACAAAATGTTTTCTGGCAGAACATCGGTTTGTTTTAGAATATTGGCCGCGCGCATACTAAGCAGTTCGGTCTTGCCGGTACCCGGCCCGGCAATCACCATAACTGGTCCGTCGATCGTATCGACCGCTTGTTTTTGAGCGTCGTTTAATTTCCCATAACGAGTTTTGAAATCCATTACTTCTATTGTAGCGTAACTGAGGTGTACTTGTATACGTATAGCGAAACTCTATAGGTGAAGGACTGCTGGGTAGCAATATCTGGTAGAGGGTGGAAAACATGGTATAATATAAAATAATATGCGAGATGAAATCTATGACGACATGGCGATCGAGCGAACTGCGAAGGCGCGGTTTGGTGTAGATTTGGAAATCGGTCAAGTGATTGTACGTGGTGTGAGTGTGAGTCGTACGGCTAGTGCGACGGTTTTTTTGACCAAGAAAAAGCAGTTGATGGTGTATATTCACGCCGATTCACGACTTTTGCTGAGTGACATGAAAAAACTAGTAGCGCGCATGGGCTTAAAAGCGGAGCTTTACTTTCCACCTAAAGGTCAGCCAGATTATTTTGATACAGTCGGGCGTGAAAAATTCAACCAGGTTTTCCCTGGTCGCGACCATATCTCGAGCGATGATTTGATTTTTTATCGTACTCTGGCGCCATACAACCCTGCGCTTGTGCTGATCAACGAGATTAAGAATGGCGAAATTTACAAATACGACAGCGATGCCCGTGGTGATTGGCGGCTAGCGGCGAAGTTTGCGTATCGCCGGATTAAAACAAGTTAATCTGACAAAAAGAAAAACCCGAGAACGGCTCGGGTACCGATTCGTTGTAGAAAGCCAACGAATAAACTTGAACTGGGCTAGCGCTTGAAAATCTGCTTGAGTCGGTTGATGAATCGGAGGAACGGTGCGCGCGGACGCGTGGGTTCGCTGATGCCCCACTCTGTAAGCAGAGCTTCGGGGTCGTCACCCTTTTCAATGACGTAGGTGTAGAACATGCCCAGCGCCTCCTCGAAGTCGGTGCTATCCCGGAGGTCTTCAGCAAACTCTTGATCGATCACTTCGGCCGCGAGTGCCTTGGCAATCAGTTCTTCGACGGTCGGCTCATTCAGTTCCGGATTTTCCATGGTATACTCCAATGGTCTTGGCGGATAATCCTAGTTTATACTACAATGTTTTATTGGTTCAGTCAATGCCAAGGTATAATTATTGAATTATTTCATATTTATGATATAGTTTAATCTAACCTGAATACACGATTTAGGTATGCTCTTTGTTAGGTGATGATATGAGCGTAAAAACGGTTACTGTGGCTGCAACTGTCGGGGGCGTAAGTACTTTCGCAATCAGCAAGGCGGTGAATTATTTCGGTAGGCTAGCTGGCATCCCACTCCAACATGGGCGACGCAACTCACCCGGACGACTCAAGTTTATTGATGAACATCGCCGTGTGGCCCTTGCGGCCTTCGTACTCATTGCTCCGATCAGTGAAGAGATTCTCTTTCGAGAGGTGCTTCCTCGAAAACTCGAAGAGCTGGGTCTGAGCCGACGTACTGCAGAGTTTGTAGCCGCCATGGCCTTCGCGTTTGGTATTCATAGCGGTAAGGACGGCATCCCTGTACCTCAACTTCTGTCCGCCTTTATTTATGCAGAAATTCGAAGGCGGCACGGTTTGGGGACGGCAATAGCCGCGCACGCCATCCATAACAGTCTTGAAGCTTGTCGCTATTATCTGCACACAAAGAGACGATGAGCACATGAGCCTCGCAATGCGAGGCTCTTTTATATTTTGTAGTATTCTTGTTTGTGATTGGAAACTAAGTAAAGGCGCCTATTCTCTTAAGTCGAGAATAACAAGATGCTCAATATGTGGAGTGCGTGGAAAGAAGTTATAGCCTTTATGCGCGCGAATGCCATATTTCTCGGCAAGTCGAGCGGTATCACGAGCTTGCGTGACGGGGTTGCAGCTAAGATAGATAATTCGCTGTGGCGCTGTTTCAAGAAGTCTATGGATCACGTCTTCGTGCAAGCCGGCGCGTGGCGGGTCAACGATAACACAGGCGTCGCCTGAAATATAATCCAATGCTTTTTCACTGGGTGCTAAGACAGGCTTGGCACTGCGGCCGAGCGCTGTAATGTTGCGCTCCATCTCACCGACGGCATGTTCGTTGCTTTCAATCAATGTAACGTTTTCGCCGCCAATTGTCAGACCGATACTACCTACGCCGCTATACAAATCGATAGTTGGTTTATCTAGTTCTACCCATTCTTTCATGTCACGCAGTGCTTGTTCATAAACGGGCAAATTGATCTGGAAAAAGCCTTCAGTTGCATAGGTAAACGGCACGTCTAAGATTTCGTCGCGCAGTGCAATATCACCGTGTTGCTGCAAGCGTTTGGTAATCACACTTGCTGGACTTTTTGGGTTGCTGTAAATCAATTCGAATCCGGCAACGTCCAATTGTCGCAATTCGTCATCGCCAAGGAGTTCAAAGTCTTCCTCCTTTACGTACAACTGCATGGCGATCTGCCCTTCCCGGCTGCTACGAACGATAACTGTTTTTAGATCGCGTGCCTGAGTACCGCGTGCGCGCAAAATATCGCGCAGGCGACGCGCGCTTTCGTTGATCGCCGGCGTTGCCAGGCTTGTGCCGTCGACCGGAATTTTACCATGCGTTCCGCGCCGGAAAAATGCTAAATCTAGCTGTTCGGTTTCGTTACTCCACCACCAGCTGAACTCTACCTTGTTGCGGTATTCATATTCGCGGTTGTCGCTAAATATTTCGATTGGTTGCGGCAATACAATATCGTGGAGTTCAAAGGCTTCTTCGATTAGTGCGGCTTTGTAGTGCTGCTCGGCGTCAAATTTCATAATCTGCCATGGGCTCGTTGAAAGAAAGCTTGCTGGATCTTGTGGTGCTACCCTTTGCGAGCTTGATTCAATGACTTCCGTGACAATTCCCTCAATGTAGCTCGACTTCTTTTTGGTAACCTGAATTGTTACGAGTTCACCGGGCAGTCCGCCCCAAATGAGGGCCTTTTTGCCGGATGCTAATTGGCCCAAAGCTTGTCCGCCGCCCACGATTTTTTCGAGGCGAAGTGTTTCAATCTGCTGTTTCATTAGCTTAATTATACAATATATTGCGGCAAGCGACGACTGGTGCTACCATAAGAACTATGAACAGCGGCCATATGATTCACAAGCAACCGCACCACACAAGCTTGCGGTGGCTCGTGATTATTGCACTGGTGGTGTTTGTGATTGTGGCAATGGCAGCGATATTTTTTGCGGGTCAGTTTTTTGCTACACAGTCCTCTAACTCAAAAACGGCCGACGACGCCACAAAAGAGCGCATTCTAAGTAAAGTCGAGAATCTTTATATGCTCCCCGAGGGTACGCCAACTATCGCTCTGGTGCAAAATAAAGCTCAGCTGAGTGGCCAGGCATTTTATGACAAAGTTGAAAATGGCGATTATCTTGTTATTTATGACCAAGCGAAACTCGCGCTCATTTACCGTGAGGCGGTCAATAAGCTTGTGAACGTTGCGCCAATCGCACTCGGTGATCCACTACAGGGCGCTGAGCAATCGACAAATTAGCTTTCTAGACGAGTCAGAAATTCTGTCAATATTTTAGCGTAACGTTCGATACTGGCAATCTCCGTATATTCGTTGTCGCCGTGCTGCTCTTCGCCCTGCACGCCTATGCTAAAGCCGGGTATGCCGCGTTGGCTAAAAAAACGAATATCAGCGGCGCCATGCTTATAAATAAACTCTGCTGGTTTTTCGGTTATTTTGCTTACGGCATGCGCTAGCGCCTGCGCATCACGACTTTCTGGGTCTGCAAAGTGGCTAGCTTCGAGTTTTTTAATATGAATTGTGCTGTTTTTTGGTGCGAGCTGCCGAAGAAAATCGGTAGCAGATTCGTGTGATGCAAAGCGTGTGTCACTGGCGATAAAACGAATATCAACACCTACGCGAGCTTGGTCTGGCACGCGGTTGAAGGTAGTATTTGAAGTGCTGATCGTGGCAATGTTGGCCGTGGTGCACCATTCATCGCGTGGTGGTGTGGGCATGGCAGCCAGCAATTTTTGCGTAAATTCCTGCGCGAGCAAAACTGCGTTCGTGCCATTCCAGGGATATGCACTATGGGCTGCTATGCCTTTAAAATCAATCTCCGCCCAACAAAATCCACGAGATTCGTTGCAAATTGCGCCAAGCGGCGTTGATTCGCCAGCAATTGCTAGCTGCGCGTTGACGCCATGAGAAAGCTGGTAGGCTGTTCCATTTTCTCCGCCAATTTCTTCGTCGGTAACGATTTGCAGGCCAAGCGAGTACGGTAGTTTGTCGGCAGTCTCGATGAAGACCTGCGTGAGCACTGCTGCTGCCGCTTTCATATCCAGTGCACCGCGGCCGTATAATCGCTCGTCTTTGATGGTAGGAATAAATTGCTCTGGCTTTCCGGGCACAACGTCAACATGACCATTAAGTAATACGCGGAATATAGCCGGCCGTTTTTCGCCGCTATACGCCAGCAAGCTCGGCTTTCCGTCAGACTCGAACCGTTCAATGGTAATATTGGGGTGTTGTGCTAGCTGTGCGGTTATGAGTCCAAGCGCGTCATTGAGCGCGGTCGAATTATCGGCAGTTGATGGAATCGCGATGAGTTGTTTGGCGGTGTCGATGGGGGGTTTCATGATTAAACTATAGCAGTTCTTGGATAAGAACGACTACTTGTCCGATCACAAGCGCGGCGCTGGCAATAACTCCTGCCCATGGAATAAAATGCGGCGAAATTCGCAGCTTGCGCTCTTCTTCACTGTCACGGCGACGAATCACAATCAGCGAAAGATTGACCGCAAAAAACACAATAAGCAATAGCAGACTAGTGAGTTGGGCAAGATTTTCAAGCGGAAGCCACCAAGCGCACAGCAGCGCAATAACAGACACGATAATCAATCCGCGAGACGGCACACGGGCTTTTGTCGAGACCTTGGCAAACCATTCCGGTAGCCATTTGCGCTTGCCAAGGCCGTATAAAAACCGCGACCCCATAACTAAATTAACAATCACGCCGTTGATTGTGGCAAGCAAGCTAATGACTACAAGGATTCCCAGGCTATTGCCTGCTGCCGCACTGTATGCGTCGGCAAGCGGAGCGCTACTCTGCCCTAGTTGTTCTGGTGTTAAAACGCCCAGTGCTGCGGCCGCCACAATGATATAAAGGAACGTAACAACCGCCATAGAAATAATAATCGCACGCGGGAACGCCTTTTGTGGCTGCTTCACTTCCTCGGCAATATTGACCATGTCTTCAAAACCCACAAACGCATAAAACGCAATGAATGTCGCTGAGACCACCCCTGTAAGAGCGAGTCCGTCGATTGATTGCAACGCTTCAATAAAATGCCCGCCAAAAACACCCAGCGCATCTGGCTGGAAAAACAAAATACTGCCAACTAGAAATAAAAGTCCGCCAATTTCAATAAGAGTGAGTACGACCGCTGCACCAACTGTCTCTTTGATGCCTCTCAGCATAATCACCAAAAGAATTGCCATGGCCAGTGCCATAAGAAGTGGTTGCGGCAGGGGCACGAGCGTGCTGAAATAGCCAGCGAAGCCTTTCAGGAGTGTTGCACTCGAGACAGTCCCGGCCGCGATCAGTAAAACACCCATGATGGTAGATAATTTCGGTTTGTTGAATGCCTGGTGTAAATAAACAGAAATACCTGCAGCAAACGGAAAACGAGCAGCTAGTTCGGCGTAGCTTAGCGCGGCGAAAAACGCGATAATGGCGGCAAGTAAAAATGCAATTACTGCCAAATACCCTGCCGGTTCGGCAATCTTTCCTACTAGCACGTAGACTCCGGCGCCCACAATATTGCCAATGCCGTACAGTGCGAGCATGGTCGTTGTAACAGTTCGCCTGAGCTTGGTAGGTTGGGCTGCCATATATGCTTAGTATAGCAAGATCTTGCAAACATTCCGCTTTCGGCTATACTAAAAATAAGTTAATGTAAGAGGGGTTAAGGGGTGGCACGTCTACCAGTACCAGGTGCAGATAACGGTTCTTGGGGGGAAATTCTCAACGAGTTTTTAGATGTTGCGCATTCAGGCGACGGCACACTTAAGGATACTGGGACGTTGGCGGCCAAAGCTAACGATGCCGATGTTGTACATGTGAGTGGTGCTGAAACAATTTCGGGCACCAAGACGTTCAATGCACCGCCAGTTGTGCCTACGCCCGTGAATAGTTCACATGCTGCCACAAAACAGTATGTTGACGATTCGATTACCGCTCCTGCTGACGCAACCACCGCAACAAAAGGTATTGTTCAGCTGGCAGGAGATTTAGCTGGAACAGCCGATGCGCCGACTGTGCCGGAACTGGCCGAAAAAGTGTCGCTTTTGGGCGGAAACTCGGTCACTATCACCAACCCCGCGCTTGCAAATGGGTTTGCTCAGATAAATCTCGACTACACACCCGATAGTTCCACACCCGATGGCCTAGCGTTTTATCATAACGGTGTGCGAACCGGGTATCACAATGAAAAGGGTGAACTACGTTCTCGAGCGGCCGCGACCAACTCTGTTCCCTTTCGTGTGCAGCAGCGCAGCAATTCACAAACCGCCAATCTTACTGAGTGGACCCAATCCGACAATACGATTTTGTCGTATGTCGACGCTACCGGAAATATTTTTGCCCCCAATCTTACGCCGTCTGCGTGGCAAGAACTTACCTATCCCACCAATGCTGCCGCGGCTGCGGGGTTTGCGCAGGCTGGCGTGCGACTCGAACCGCTCACGCAGGTGGTGCGGATGCGCGGTGCTATTCAGATTACCGCACCGGGGTTTGCGAGCGGCGTAACGATCGCTACTGTTCCTGCGGGATATCGTCCACCCGCCACATTTCGCTGCATTACCCGATTTGCCGGCTCGGGGTCGGCCGGTGTGTTTATTACCATCGCCACAACGGGTGCGATTACGGTGGCGGCTAATCTTACTTCTTCAGACAACGTTGTTGCTATTGACAACATCTCGTGGCCTCTTTAAATTCATCGCCTCTTGTGATATAATCAAGCTTATATTGGGCTGTCGCCAAGCGGTAAGGCACCAGGTTTTGGTCCTGGCATTCGGGGGTTCGAATCCCTCCAGCCCAGCCATGAAATAATACAGAGGTAGAAAGCACGCAGAATTGCGTGTTTTCTTGTTTTGATCGAATCCATCTCTGTTAAACGGGGTTTGAATCCCTTATCCCGGATAAAGGTCATTGATAAATCGGATATGAAGTTGAGCGATAAGTTTACACTGTTTTGGCAGTCGGATCTTTAATGTCAATAAGATCATCGCGTATGTCAGTCATTTCTGCTTCAAGGTCGGCAAGTTTACTTCGTACCTTTAAGCTACTCTTCGATGCTCGTTGCAGCTCCGATGGTTCGCTATGTAAGTTTTTTATGACATTTACGACAGCGTCTTCAAGCTTCTCGTTAATAGACTCGGAGTCGGGAAATGCACGGTGTGTCATTTCTACATGCCCTTCGATAGTTGCTCCAGATATCTCTCTGAATGCATATTGTTCTGCGATACCGCGTTCTTTGCCATAATTTCGAAAGGCATAGAATGCAAATGCGATCACTGGGGTGACGACTAGCGTTCGAGCCATGACGGTAGACAGCTCAATGCTATCTTTTTCTAAAATATCGTTTACTAACTGATGTCCGAGTATGATAGCAACCGCCAGGGAGGCGATACCGATAGTCAACCACGCGATAGCAGCGATAATTACGAAACGTGTTCGTTTCTTGAAGTACGCGGTGCTGCTTTCTTGCGAAGCGATGTTTAAGAGATTCTCGATACTCTTTTTTGCCGTCTCGCTATCGGACTCGTGTTGTCTGATATTAGCGAGTGTGATTTCAGAGTCAGTTTTGTTTTTGCTGATATCCTTGAGACTATTTACTGCCTCATCTTTATACCCACTAATTTGTGTAAATAGCGTGTTACTTTGATCTGCGACTGCCGATATCTTGTCGCGTAGCTTTTTCATAGCTCCGAGAATGGCTTCGAGGCCATCAGTAGGATCTTCAACTTTCTTTTTTGAATCTAGAAAGTTTTCATACACCTTATCGATACTAGTAATATACTTTTGCAGTTTAACTAGCGTAATATCTGCCGTTGCGAGTATGGAGCTCGTTTTCGTAGCTGATTCTTTGGCACGGGCACGAACTTGTTTGATGTTAGCTAGTGTTACGTCTAGTCCAGTTTCAGGGTCATCGATTTTCTTTTTGATCGCATTGAAATTCGCATAGGCAGTTTCCATATCATCAACATGCTGAGTAGCAGTCGTGAGTGCTGTTTGAATATCATTGAGTGATATCTGTGCTGATTCAGAATTAGCAGCAATATTCGTCAGGCTGTCTACGCTTTTAGTGAGTATCGCATCTACGCCTTCAGTAGGATCTTGAAGTTTTTTCAAGAGCGCATCTGAAGAATTAATAATAGTTTCTAATTGCGTTTTGAGCGTCCGGGCATTTTTGAGGTCATTTTTTGCATTATCGATTTCCACCCTAAGCTCAGGAAGAAACTGTTCAAGTTTGGCGCGAAGCTCAACGATCTCTTTTTTGGTCATTATTCTTGTATTGTACACCCGATCATTGACAAATGCACTACTATATTATAAAAAGCTTACGCTTACTGGCTCACACTGCCGAATGCTAGAATAAGAAGATGGAAGTCAAAATTCTCCAATGGAACATATGGTACAAAGAAAAACCCGAAAATATTATTGCGGCACTCAAAGAGTTCGATGCCGATATTTTATGCTTACAGGAACTCACCCAAACTAGTGAGTTTAATCCAGGTTTAGATATTCCAGCGTTTATTGCAAACGAGCTGGGTTTATTCAGCGCTTTTCATATCGCCCAAACATGGGAAAAGAGTGGTGCTACTACTCGCAATCAGGGCAATGGTATTTTCAGTAAATATCCAATTCGCTCCCACATACGAAAAGCAGTGCAAGCATCTCGCGACAACAATCCAGATTTTGATGACGAAGAGCGCATTTATATCGAAGCAGAAATTGATGTCAATGACAGCCCATTGACAGTCGGAACCACTCATCTATCTTACACGCATGGGTTCACGAGCTCCGAAAAGCGCGATGCGGAAAATGGAAAATTACTGGAATACATTGGCCGCAATCGCAAGCATTACTTCTTTTCTGGTGACCTTAACGCGCCAAGTGGTTCAGAAATTATCGACACTTTACCACGTAGGACTGATCTACAAATCGCCTCACCGCCTTATGATCAGAATACATGGACAACCAAACCTTTCTCATACCAGGGTTTCGAAGTTGATATCCTAAGCTATAGGCTAGACTATGCATTTTGCAGTAATGACCTAGAAGTTATTGATGCAAAGATCTTGCAAACAGATGTTTCGGATCATTTGCCGATACTAACAATAATTAGAATATAAAGCTATATATACACTAAAGAATTAATGACTGTTACTTTGCCCTGATGATAGATAAAGCCGAGCTGTCTTAATTTTTGACCAACTAGAATGAAATCTGATGCTAAGGGGTGCCAGTTGACGGACTCACTGCCAGCCATGAAATTATGAAAAAGACTACAGATTGAACTGTAGTCTTTTTGCTGCAAGGTTGCGAATCAAGAGACTCTAAGTAATATATGCTCATTAGTTCTTACGAAAGCGTACGGTCGAGAGTGGTGCGTGTGGTCGCCGTGAGTATCTTTTACTCCGGCGACCACACTGTTTTATTATGCCGGTGTTGTCTTGCCGCAGTCCGACAGGTCGATATCCTCACTGTTAAGCAGCGACAGGATGAACTCTGGCGTGACCTGGTAGATGTCGTCGACCGTCACCGAGCCTGGCGCAAAGCCCAGGTTGGTTCCGTCCGCTCCCATGTACGAGGCGCGGATGGTGACATCCGACTCGCTAAGGATGGTCGGGGTGACGTATGAGGTCGTGTGTTGGGAGTTGTATACCCAGAAGATGCAGGTTCCCTCCGGAACCAGGTTCGGTCCATTGAAGGGAGAGAGCCAGTACGTGGCGTTCTTGCCCAGTACGCCGACCTGGTCTTCGGGCCAGCCGCACGGAATCAGGACCTCGGTCTGGATGTCGGTAAACGGCCCGCCTTCATCTGACGTGCTGTCGGGCCGTTTGATGTCACAACCTGACATAGTGGTTGTGGTGCCCTCGCTCGAAGGATTCGTCGAAGTGTCGGATTCGTTCGAAGACGACTCGCACGCCCCCAAGAGGGTAGCGGCAAGACCGACGGCGACGACGACCTTGATGGTATGAGACAGGACTTGCATTGCAATGCTCCTTTGAGCCTAAAAGGTAATCGACTCACAACTGTACGCTCGCACATAGAGTGCTTGAAGTATACCTTACTATCTATTAGCTTGAAAGTCAATCTCTCTTATGAAATCTATGCGTAGATTCCGTAAGCTGTGAGAGTAGAGGCGTCAGTTGAGAGCCGCTCCCGGCCATGAATTGTTCAGCCAAGAAAGATGTCTGAATTTGGGTATCTTTGCTACAATTAATATATGACAAAGAATACTAAACAATATCTAATGAAGCGCCGTCAATACGGGTGGGGCTGGACTCCTGTGAAGTGGCAGGCGTGGCTTCTTATTGGCATGCAGATTGCAATTATTTTTACGGCAGCAACGTTCTTAACTATAGAGCAGCCAATATTTGAGTTGATCGCCTTTTTCGCAATTCTCGTTCTCGCCGTTGCAACAATCATTCTTTTCGGCGTCATTAGTTCGCCTACGCCAGCCTGGCGCTGGGGCAAAAAGCCAGGCGATAATCCTGATGAAGATTTCTAGTTGGGCTTTTTAAGTCTGTTGACATCATTAATTTTGTGCTAGGCCTGCGAAATGGGCTAGGTTGATTGACGCTACTTTTTGCATTGAGCAGAATATGATTAATGAACGATCGTATCTTTATTGACCGATACATGTTTCAATGGTATAATTTATATACTCTCCGTATGTCTGTAAAGGACGATTTTGGAGCGAGTACATAATCCAGACCAACACTTGGAGGATAGAATGTCTAGCGGATATGACTTTGAGCGAGTAGCGTTCGAGCGTATGCTCGAGGCTGGCAAACTGCCTCGCCCCAACAGCGACGAAACCGCGCGTGCTCTGCGAAAAGTAGGTATCAAGCTGCGAGGTACTGGCTTGCTGCGGGACGCGACGCTGCCGGAAGGCTGGCGCGCCGTTCAAACAGAAAGTCGCCATGGTCAGCTCATCGACCCCAAGGGTCGTGTTCGTGCCCTGTTGTTCTACAAGGGCGGTCCGGTCGAATTTAGCGGCTGGCTCGAAATGAGCAGGCGGTATACGCTCGAGCTTTCGGAAGGAGCCTGGTACGTCCAGGACAACGCCATGGGGGTTGCTCTGTCTGAGCCTGGTAAGTACGAGCTTGCCGAGGCCTGGCTCAACAAACATTACCCCAAGTCGAAGAACCCTTTGGCGGACTGGGATGATGAGGGTCGTCCTCGCCGCCGGTTTTTGCGGCGATAGTGGCTGAGGCGCAACGCGGTGGCGAAGTATCTACAAGAGATACTTCGCCACCGCACTTTTATTGCTGAATTTATTGGGATTTTTGCAGGTGCGTTATAAAATATACTGAATGTCTATTGATCTCAATCAGCTTCGCTTTTGTCGTTGGCTTGACGATTTGTCGAACATGCCTAATTCGATAGCGGCCGAGAATCTTTACCGGCTTGATACTTTCGAAGGCCGCGTACGGCGTGCAAATCTTGAGGAATACTTTCGACGCATGCTGGTGAATACACCGCGAGTTATGGTAGTAGGCGAAGCGCCAGGGTATCAAGGTACTCGTCGTACAGGTGTGCCGTTTGCAAGCGAATATCATACGAGCGGTGCTTCTGATGTTGCCTTTTTTGAAGACCAAAATGGCTTTGCACGTGCGTTTGACGATCCACGCATTCGCAAAGAACCAACTTCAACCGTCATGTGGCGGACAATTAGCCAGTGCCGGGAATTGCCGCTTTTATGGGCGGTATATCCCCTTCATCCACACCAGCCGGGCAATGTCGAATCAAACCGTACACCAACGCGGGGTGAAGTGCAATCTTGCAAAACTCATCTTGTTGAGCTGATTGATATGTTGCAAATCGAAACAGTGATCGCCCTTGGTAACGTTGCCAAAACGACGCTCTATGAGCTGAATATCGATGCCGTAAAAGTACGCCATCCGTCGCGAGGCGGTGCGAGTATTTTTGCTCAGCAGCTGTACGAAATATTACCACCGAAATAGACTTGTAAATAACAAACTTTCTGTTATAATAATCAAGTTACCTTCAGGTTCTACGAGAGGAGAACCCGCTATGCGTGGTTTTCGATACCCTGCCCTGATCGTCGCTTCGTTGCTTGCGGGCGCGCTGGCTTTGGCCGGTTGCGGTCGCGACACGACGGCGCTCGGGCAGATTCAGCCCGGCGATACCGTCTACGCCGACCTCTGGAATGAGGACGCCGACGAGGGCGACCAGGCGCTGGTGGAACAGAAGCCTTCGGGCCTTTGGGTCATCGACACCTCCGTCCACTTCCGGGAAAAGCGTTCGGGCGACTACGTCGTCGAGATCATGCTTGACCCGGAGCTCGGCACCTTCGTGATTGTTGACATGGGCGGCGTGAAGGTCGGCGAAGACCACGACGACTGCTTGTCGATGAGCGATTCCGAGCACTATGCGCTCATGGAGGAGTCCGACTACAAGTTCGAGAGGTCTGTTGGTTCGACCGACAACTCGAACGACGACTGTGTCGTTGTGTAGGTGTAACAATCGGGGCGTAAGTGAACTTTCACTTACGCCCTTTTCATTTGTAAATAGACTAGACAGATGAGCGCGACGTCGCTATAGTCTATACTGGTTCGTCCACGACACAAGGAGTTCAGATGAGGATTAGTTGCCCAGGTTTCGCTCGAATTCTCGATGCGGAAGGGCGGTATGCACTTCTGCTCAACAGGAAACGCCTAGAAAAAGGACGACGCGTGTTTACGCCTATCGGCGGCGCGCTGCAGCTGTATACTAAGGCAGATATGGCGTATCTGATCGAAACGTTTGGTGCAAGTAGGTTCGAAAACGGCTTGGACCTGCGATTTCAGGCGCCAGATGACCAAGAAGCTGCTATTAAAGAGTGGTTTCGTAGCGATCTTGGACGTGAAATGCGTGAAGTTACGGCGGGGCGCGAAGTAGCGGAAGAACTTACCTATGAGAAGCTCGTTAATGGGCGTGCGATTCTTACACCGAGTGATCTCGCGGGCGTCTGGGAAAGTGAGAACTTCAGTCATTTTTGCTACCATACCGCAATCAAACAGGACTTTCCCGAACTAGGCAAGAGTATGCTCACGACCTATATAGCCGAGGTATACGATTTCCAATTCCCGCCGGCGATCATTGCCAAAATGAAGCAACACCCGGCCGTGTATTTCGCTTACGAAAGTGAGATGACAATGAAGAATCCTCAAACTCGCCATGGCGATGAGATTGGCGACATTGCCAGGACGATTCTGCGTAACTCATAAGCGCTCCCCCGCTATGCCCTCCGGCATAGCGGGTTTTAACTTACCGGCGTATACTAAAGCTATGAGATCACAGAAAAACGGTTCAAAGCTTCTATGGCGGAATAGTATTTTCCTTTGGATCGCTCTTGGTACGATTGTGCTACTAGCGGTACCTTTTACTGCCATGCAGTTCACGAGCGAAGTGGTGTGGACGTGGTTTGACTTTGCTATCGCCGGTTTGCTTGTGTTTGGTACCGGTGCGGCTTTTGTACTCACGGCCAGGAAAATCAAAAAGCAATATTTTTTGTTGGCACTTATTTTTATGGCCGCGTTCGTTTTGATCTGGGCTGAGTTGGCTGTTGGTATTTTTAAGTAGCTTGACTTACCTGCCTTGGTGCTGGTAAACTTTAAACATAAGTTAAACGTAAGTGAAATAAGTATACGGGTGGGTATGCAAAACAGACGCTTTACGCAAGATAATCCTGAAAAGGTAGCTTCTCTACAGCCAAAGAATTTTATTCAATGGCTGAAACAACTGTTTAAAAATAAAAAACAGCTTGGTGTTGTCGCTATTGGAGCTGCTTTTTTTGTTGTACTACTGATTGCTATCTCTCTTACTTTGGGCAATAGGCCGGCTCGAAGTGAATCCTACGTAGATGTTTCCGGAGCCGCAGGCTTGAGCGCTACGATTGCTTACAATTGCTCAGATGGTTGCGACAATAAGTACAACTTTAATGTCTATATTCTTACCCCCGACGGTCGCCAAGTTAGCACGGTGCAGCCAAATGCAGACGGCGAGGTCAAGCTGGCTATGCCCGAGGGCGACTATATTATGTTGGTTGGCAAATTGTTTGATAATTACGACACATTTCCGCAGGAGCCGTTGGAGCTAAAAAATGGTAAAACGTTAGAGCTGAAACTACAGTACTAATAAGGAGTTAAAGGGGTGGGAACAATGCAGACAAAAACAAAAAACTTTACAATCTCACGGAAGGCGCGCTGGTCGTTGGGCGGCTTGGTCGTAACTGGGCTGGTGGCGCTATTGATCACCACCCTTTCTTTCCAGCGACCGATGGAAGTGTATGCCAGTACCGACCCTGGGCTTGGTAGCGGCAATGCGACAGTTGATCGTACTTCTGTACCTGGCCAGACGATTCTGCTCTATCGAACGACTGGTAACTCTACCTTTAAGGCACCTGCTGGCGTAACAGATGTACGTGTTATGGCTATTGGTGGCGGTGGTGGCGGTGGTTCGAACGGTGGTGGTGGAGGTGCCGGCCGCATGGTGGCCGCGCCGTCTATGACGGTAACGCCCGGCACGGAGTATGCCATTACTGTTGGCGGTGGTGGCGCTGGTGCAACGCCGTCTAACAGTGGCGCAACAAACGGAGGCTCTTCCTCGATTTCATCACTTGTCGTGGCGCCTGGTGGCGGTGGCGGTGGTAGTAATACATCAAGTGCCAGTGGTTCCGGCAGTAACGGCGGTTCTGGTGGTGGTGTAGGTCGCGATAGTGGTATCGGTAGTGCCGGGTTGTTTTCGGCCGGGCTGGGCAATCAAACAGGTACAACGCCGGGCGGTGGTACGAGCTTAGGGAATAATGGCGGAAGCTCTACGTGTACTGGTAGCACTGGTTGGTGCGGTGGCTCTGGCGGTGGTGGAGCTGGTGCGGTTGGTGGCAACAGTTCTGGTAACAGCAGCGAAGGTGCCGGCGAAGTTGCCGGAACTGGTGGTGCGGGTAGTGCGAACAATATCACAGGTTCATCGGTGACTTACGCTGGCGGTGGCGGTGGCGGTCGGCACAGTGCTGGTACGGCCGGTGCTGGTGGCTCTGGTGGCGGTGGAGCTGGTAGTGTGGCAGGTGCTCAGGCTGGCTCGGGAACGGCTAACACTGGTTCGGGCGGTGGCGGTGGCGGATTCAGCGGCACTGGTGGTGCTGGTGGTTCCGGAATTGTTGTCATTCGCTTTACTACGCAAACTCTCCCCGACCCCGGCGGTGTATCAGGTACAGTTATGTGGTACAAAGCAGATAGCGCTGGCAATACCAACGCTCAGTGGAACGACGTGAGTGGATTTGGCCGTCATCTGACCCAGGGTACGGCAGCTGATCAGCCTGCTCTTACTACGAACTCTCTCAACTTCAACCCAGCTTATGTCTTCGATGGTACTACCGATGTCTTTAGAATGAATACACAAGGTATCGGTGCGAATGAGTCGATGAGTGTTTTCTATGCAGCTAATTCTACAAATGCAGCTGGAGGCGACCGTTACTTCAACGAATTTGGTGACGACCGACCAAGTATCACTATCTATAACGCCAAGCCACGCCTGTATGTGCGCGATACCAGTTCGGTAGACGATATATTTGGCACAGACGAAGCCCTGCAGCCGCATGTCTTTAGCTTCGTCTCTCCTAACGGCGGAGGCAGCAAGGTACTTGGTGTTGATAACAGAGAGCAGACCAAGACAATTAGCGGAACATACACCACGGCTGGTGGTGCTAGCGGGACATCGTTTGGTAACCGTAACGCCAGTGCGGGTACTGGGTGGAGTGGTCCGATAGCCGAGGCGATTTACTTCAACCGTCAACTTAATGCAGTTGAGCGACAAAAGGTTAATTCTTATCTGGCAATAAAATATGGTATTACGCTGGGGTCTGGCAGTATTGCAACCGACTATTTTGACTCAGGGAGCGCGACTATCTGGCCAGCCGATACTACCTTCAAGAACAATATTGCCGGTATTGGCCGCGATGATTCATCGACATTGAATCAAAAGCAGTCAAAGAGCTCAAGTACGGGAAGTTTGGTTGCGATTGGTCATGGTAGTATTGCTGCAAGTAACCAGGCCAACTCCAACAACTTTACGAACGACAAAACCTTCATGTTGTGGGGTCACAACGGCGCGACTACCGACCAAGCCACGGCGGTGAGCGGTACGAGTATGCAGCGTATGGGTCGTATATGGAAAGCTGTGGTGACAAATACGGTTGGGGCGACGAGGGTGCAGATTCCAACTAGTATCATTAGTCGTAACAGCGCGAAATTGCTCGTCAGTAGCTCAACAACATTCGATAATACCTCGCAGCAGATTACCATGAGCACGAGTGGTTCTAACTACGAAGCAAACATGACACTTGCTGCGGGAACTCACTACTTCACCTTTGCTTCTGAAGCGGGTGCAGATATCGACTTTGTGAGCAAGATTGCACGGACACCAACCGGGACACAAATTTCTGCGTATACTCCTGGCCAGCCAATCGAATACAATCTTTCAGTGCGCAACAACGGCCCAGATGCAGCTGGTACGATCACCGTGACCGATACGTTGCCAGCTGGTATCGTGCCGACTGCAGGTGGCGCTACGGGTGATGGCTGGACCTGTAATATTGCCGGCCAAACCGTTACCTGTACTCGCTCCGCCCTGGCTGCTGGTGCGACAGCCCAGGATATAATCATCGAAGCAACCATTGCGTCGTCGGTGACGGGCCAAAAAGTAAATACAGCGACCGCGAGTGAAGCGACCGACCCCGACACAAGCAACAACAGTGCAAGCGTCACGCTTGATGCTGCGCCAGTGGCCGATCTCTCGCTAACCAAACAAGATATGACTGCGCCCGTAGCGGGTAGTAATTTCGATTATAAATTTACGGTGACCAATAATGGCCCATCTAACGTTACCTCATATACTGTGACCGATACATTACCAACCGACCTCACTTACGTTAGTGCGAGTCCAGATATTTGTGGTGGATCTTCGGGTCAAAGTGTCAGCTGCGCAGGCGGCGCTCTAGCGAGTGGTGCTTCGGCGGAGATCACGCTCACAGTGGCTGTTGATGCCGGATATGCCGGAGGTGACTTGATAAATACAGCCACCGTGGCGGTTCCGGTTGGCACGACAGACCCCAACGCGGCCAACAACAGCTCAACAAATAATACAAGTGTTGATTTAAGTACCGACTTAACTATTAGCAAGAGTCATACGGGCAACTTTATTGCCGGCGACAACAACACGTTCACTGTGAATGTGACTAATAACGGCCCTTCCAATGCACCAAGCGGTAGCATAACCGTCACCGACACGCTTGACGAAGACTTTGCCTTTGTTTCGGCAACTGGGACAAATTGGGCGTGTACGCACACGAATGGTACGGTTACTTGTACCTACAACGCGGCTCTTACGGCCAGCGCAACCTCGTCTAATATTACCTTGACCGTCCTCGTTGACCCTATTGTCAAAGGGTCGACCACCAACGTTGCGACTGTTGCGGGTACGACGCCAGACCCAGACACGACCAATAATAGTTCGACTGATACCATTACCATTGATGCTGAGGCTGATCTCGCGATTACGAAAGACCATGTGGGGACTACCTTTACGGCTGGTCAAGAGGAGCAGTATACATTTAGCGTGGTTAACAACGGACCTTCGGCCGATGCACCAAGCTATACTATCACCGACACATTGCCAGCTGGCCTTACATTTGTGAGTAGCACGGGCGACGCTACCTGTAGTGCTGTTGGGCAAGATATCACCTGTACCGGTGGTGGGATAGGCGTTGGCGACCCCGACCAAGTAACCACAGTAACAGTAGCGGTTGATGCAGCCGCAACAGGAAGTTTCAATAACAGTGCAACTGTAACGCCAGATCCATCTGTGACCGACCCGACGCCGGGCAACAATACCGACAGCGATACAGTCAATGTAACGCCAAATGCCGATCTTGCTATCGTCAAAACCCACACTGGTGATCTAACTGCCGGCGACAGTGAAGATTACACTATTCAGGTAACCAACAACGGCCCGACAGACGTCGCATCGTTCACTGTAACCGACACGCTCGATGCTAATCTTGCCTTTGTGAGTGGTACGGGTGCTACCTGTAACGCTGTTGGACAAGATGTCACCTGCACTGGCGGCGCACTAACAAATGGCAACACTGCCAATATCACCTTGACGGTGACGGTGGCTTCGACGGCCACGGGCGGGTCTACTATTTCAAATACGGCAGATGTCGCTGTTCCAGCTGGCATGAATGACCCTACTCCTGGTAACAACACCTCAACGGCCAACAATACGGTTGATACCAGTGCTGACTTATCTATCACCAAATCGCACACCGGCAATTTCAGTATCGGCTCAATTGGAACCTTTACCATAACCGCCACAAATAACGGACCATCAGACGCCTCAACCGCGACCATTACCGATGTGTTGCCCGATGGTTTCACTTATGTTGACGCCACTTCGCCCGAAGCCGACTGTAGCAACTCTGGACAAACCGTCACCTGTTTGGTCGGCCCGGCGTTTTCTAACGGCGAAGTAGTCGATATTACGCTAGAAGTGGCGGTCGATGCCGACGTCACTGCAAGTAGTTTAGATAATACAGCTACAGTTTCGTCCGCGACGTCCGACCCTAATAGCGCCAATAATACCGATACCGATACAGTAACGCTCGACCCTGCTGAAGCCGACCTGGCGACGACTAAAACTTTGCAGGGCTCGATGATGGCAGGCGAAACCGCAACCTACCGGTTTGAGATTACCAATAACGGACCAGATAACGCGGGTGTTGTGACGATTTCAGATACACTCGAGTCATATCTTAGTTACGAAAGCTTCACGAGTGTGAGTGGCGGTACCTGGGACTGCGATGCGACTGGCCAAAATGTTACCTGTAACCTACCACTTTTGAACAACGGCGATACGGCAGTTGTTGATGTTGTCGTCATGGTCGCTCAAGATGCACCAACTACCGCCGACAACGCCGCAACAGTGACATTTAACGGTATTGATGCATCGGTGAATAATCCTGCGACAACTGATGATCCTGTCGACCACGAAGCCAATCTTGATTTGCAAGTAGCATTCGACTCCGAAACCTACCAGTCTGGTGACACGGCGACACTGACGTATACAATTACGAATCACGGCCCGTCAGCAGCTGAAAATGTTGTGCTTACAGATACATTACCTGACGGACTGACGTTTGAAAGTATCGTTGCTGCCAATGATCAACCAGATAACTCCTTCCTTGCGAAAGTTGCTGATACTGTTCTTGGTTCTACGACAGCGAGCGCTGCGCCAAATACACCGTTCAACTGCAGCAATAGCGGCCAAAATGTAAGCTGTACGGCGAGCACGCTGTTTACCGGAACCTATACAATCACACTGACTGCCAAGATTGCTAGTAGCTTTACGGGTAGTCTTGCGACCGTTGCTCAGCTGACGTCATCGACCTTTGATCCTAATGGATCGGTTGTATCTGCAAGCGCGACAGCAATGGTGACAGCTGTATCGGGTTTGGCTGGTACGGGGCAAAACTGGTGGGTGTGGCTTATCGCTGCATTTAGCATAATCGCTGGATCAACAGGAGCGATTTATATGCGAAGAAAAGCGAAAAACTAAATCGCACACTATATAATTAAATACCTCTTACGTAAGAGGTATTTAATTATATAGTGAGGCTATAAAACAAAGTTCGCGTGGCTGATATATGCTATGTGTAGTACACTGATAATAGTTATGCTTTAAACGCTAACTTTTTGTGAGTAGCCGGGGTAATCAAATGAGAAGCTTGTATGTAGCGTTTGCTCGTTTATTTGCATACTCTAGGAATAATAAAAGGGAGGGATACCTATGACTATTAATTATCAGGCCAAGTTTGCAAGGCGTGCTTCCAATCTTCAGCCAAGTCCGCTGTCGGAAATGCTCAATTTGGTAAGCCACCGCAGTAATATTGTTTCGTTTGCGGCTGGCACACCGGACATTGCGCTACTACCGACGGAACTACTAGAAGGATTTACTCGTCAGGCGGTTGAAAAATACGGCAAAGCTATTTTGCAGTATGGTCACACACTGGGGTTTATGCCGCTGCGCGAAACGTTTGCCCGGCGTTTGGCTGCGCACAAAGTGCACTGCACGGCTGATGATATCATTGTTTCTACTGGCGCATCGGGCGCTATTAATGCACTGTGTATGGCGCTGCTTGACCCTAGTGATACGGTGCTCGTTGAGAATCCTACCTACACTTTGGCGCTCGAAACATTCTCTGTGTTTGGTGCCAATATTGTTCCTGTACCTACTGACAATGAAGGGATGCTGCCGGAAGAGCTGGAAAAACGATTGCAGGCAAACGAAGTAAAATTCATCTATCTCCTGCCCAATTTCCAGAACCCCACTGGCCGTACTATCTCAACTGCCCGACGCCAAGCGATTGCAAAACTTGCGCAGAAGTACGGCACGCTCATTCTGGAAGACGATATTTATGTCGACTTGCGCTACGAAGGCCAGCATTTACTGGCTATTCACTCTTTTGCGCCCGAGCATACGCTGTATGTCTCTTCAGTTTCAAAGTTGTTTGCGCCGGCCATGCGGCTAGGGATTTCGGTTTTGCCGCCAGCGGTATTAGAAAAAGTAGCGTATTTAAAGCCGAGTCTTGATTTTCAAACGTCTACCCTCACCCAGGCGCTCACGAATGAGTTTTTAATCAGTGACCATTTGCCTGCTCACCTGGCTGCTATGCGAAAAAACTACAATGAAAAACGTAAACTGCTGCTGGCGGCACTTGAAAAACACATGCCAAAAGGTTTTGAATGGACGCAGCCTACTGGCGGTATGTTTGTTTGGGTGAGCGGCCCGGCTGATTTTAATTCGGATAATTTTTTGCCTTATGCTATTGAGCGCGGCATTGCCTACTTGCCTGGCTCGGCATTTTTCGCAGATCCTACAGACGGCCGCAACTACTTTCGGCTTTGCTTTGCTACGCCGTCGGGAGATACAATTGATTCGGGCATTGCAACTCTGGCCAGTGCTTTACGCGAAAAGCGCGCATGAAAAAGCCCGGGAGCGTCCCGGGTGCCGGTTAGTTTTGGTACGAACTAACGCGTAGTGGTCTTGCCGTAAGATAATTCTGCCGATCGCCCATCCGACCGTCATAATACAGACCGCCACCAGATCGCGGAACGCTGCCTTGTTGGCGGAAATCGTATGTGGTGTCGTTTGGCGACGAACTGTAGCGCGTGCAAGAATGTACCGCATGACCGTCATAGCCACGACAGTAAGGAGCGTGAGTAGGTGCATGCCGTGCGACCCATACCACGCCAGACCAATTGACTGCAACACTTGCGGTGCTACTTTTGTACCAGTGGCCAACCATAGTCGAGCCAACGGATCTGTGAGCTTACTGCAGCCGTAGCGCCTCCTACCGTCAGGAGAGTAACTCCAAAGATCGCCATGATTGCAATATCGAGTGGCTGGTTTGGGTAGATGCCGATTTGCAGGAGTTCACTCGTGACGAAAATGCTATATGCCGTCATGACGCACAGTGTTGCTACCTGGACTCCTAGCAACCACAATGCTTCAACGTCTCGGTTGGGTGGGTGGACAGCTTGTTTCCATGCACCCATCAAAAGACTCAGCTGAATCAGCCCAAAAACCAGACCGGCTATCAGCCACATAATCAAGACGCCTTCGGTCGACGTGGCGTAATGAGTGATCTGGGATTGCCAGAATACGATGATCAACCCGAGGTTGAGGGTCGGCACAGTAAGGAGCGTGAAGGACTTCTTTTGAAGAACCTGCCTAAGTGAAGGCTTTGGTGTGTCGGTCACTTCTGCGTTATAGCACCGGCGATTGACGATAATGACGCTACTGCGCTAGTTTTTTGTACTTATAGCCGCCGTAGCCGTTGGTTCCAAGCGTTTCTACTTCTTCCCACTCGATTGGCTCATGTTTCATAATAAGTGCTTGGGTTAAAAATTCCCCCTTCGCAATCTCGACAGGCTGATCTGTAAAATTCAGCAGTTGCACGAGGATTTCGTCTTTGTCGCCGTTATAAAACGGGTCAACAATCCCGATACTATTGGCCATCATCAAGCCTTTTTTGAGTGGCGTGCTGCTGCGACTGGCGAGTAGGAGAAAATAGCCATCGGGAACTTCTACTGCAATGTTGACAGGAATAAGCTTTACCTGGTGTGGTGCGATGGTTGCGTCTTCACGGCAGGCCAGATCAATGCCGGCGGCGTGCGGTTTTGTGGCCGGGAGAGGCAATGTTTTGTCGAAACGTTTGATGCGGATTTTCATAGCAGCCTCTCATTATTCGTAGCGTAGTGCGTCAATCGGGTCTTTTTTGCTAGCGCGACGAGCAGGTAGTGTGCCAGCCAAAAAGGCGATACCCATAATAATAAGCATAATTACTGCGACCGACCCAAATGAAAAGACAGTTAGGTCAAAACCAGCCAGGTCTTTTAGAAAAGTGTCACTGGCAACGCGATTGGCAAGCAGGCCAATGCCAATACCGGCCAGCGATCCAAGCAAACTGCCCCAAAATCCGAGCAACACCGCTTCGATACTAAAGAGTAAGAATACTTTACCGCTTCCCATGCCCATCGCTTTCATGAGACCGATTTCTTTGGTGCGTTCTTGCACGGCCATCAGCAGCGTGTTAACAATACCAAAGCTGGCCGCAAGTAACGCGATTGCCGCGAAGAAGTTCAATACCATTATCATCGCGTCGATCACTTGCTTGAAAATACCAATTTGATCGTCGATAGTAGCGGCTGTGTAACCTTTGGCGTCCAGTTCATCTTTGATTTTTTGCAAATCTTGCTCACTAATGTTCGGGTCAACTCGTGCCAGCGCCGAAATGTATTGCTGCTTTTGGGCGTCAGGCAGGCCTTCTTGCTGAAGACGTATCAACTCGTTAGAGAGCGCCGGGTTTCCCACTGCGCCGCCCAGCGTACTTACGAGCGTTTCTTCTTGTATGCCAACAACCACCGCGCGGACTTCTTGCTGCACGCCCAATGCCGAGGTAATGCCAATGGTCACTTCTTGCCCGATCGCCGTCTCGCTTGAACTAAATCCGAGCGTTTCTATGTAGGAGACTGGCAGTAATATTTCTTTTGTATCAGAGCTTGCGCTAACAGGATTGCCGGCAGCCAGTTCAAAGTTAGTCCCTTCGATAAACGGTTGCATACTAAAGCTATATTTTTTGTCTGTCGCGCCCTGGATGTAATCTGGTGTCGGTGCAATTGTTGGTTCAACACTCTTTATTCCTTCTTGAGCGCGAATTGTGTCAAGGTCTTTTTGGGTGAGTACAGGCAGTGCGCCGGCACCGCCAATACCGCTCGATGTTGCGCGGTCCGGGTTGTATTCCTGCAAGCCACCTGTTAGTGGGTTATCGATTTTTGCCTGGACTTCCAGTACGTCTGTCGCACCCAAATTGCCTAGCTGCTTGTCGATATAGCTGGAAATGCCTGCACCAATACCGTTGGTGAGCGTTAAGGTGAAAGCGCCAATAAAAATCGCAATAATAGTCAAAAATGAGCGAAGCTTGCTGCGCATCATATTGGCACTGGCGGTCTGGAAAATATCGAGCAGTTTCATGAGTTCACCTCCTTTACGATATTGCCGTCTTTCAGGTGGATTTGCCTGTCGCAGCGTGCCGCCAGGTCGTCGTCGTGTGTGACGACAATCAGCGTAATTCCCTTTTCTTTGTTGAGTTGAAATAGGAGATCTTCTATTTTTGCACCTGTGCTAGAGTCGAGGTTGCCGGTTGGCTCGTCGGCGAAAATGATCTGCGGATCATTAATAAGCGCGCGGGCAATACAAACGCGCTGTTTTTGGCCACCGCTCAAGTTGTTCGCCTTGTTTTTCGCTTTGTCGGCCAACTCCACTGCTTCTAGAGCTTCCATGCCTCGACGCGTGCGCTCTTTGCGGCTGATACCGGCGATTTTCAGAGGTAGGATAACGTTATCGAGCACGGTGTTATTTGCATTCAAAAAGAATTGTTGGAACACAAAACCAAAGTTTCGGTTACGCAGCGAGTTAATTCGTTTCGTTGGAAGCCTACTGGCATCTTGGTCGTCCACAATCACCGATCCTTCTGACGGTTTATCGAGGAGCGCAAGCAGATGCATGAGCGTGCTCTTGCCCGACCCGCTCTTGCCGATAATAGCTACCGACTCACCTGGCTGAATTGCAATATCAACCCCATGAAGCGCCGTAAACGCCGTATCTTTTTTGCCGTAGGTTTTTTGCAGATTTTTTGTTGCAATAACGGACATGGTCCCTCTCTTTCTTGTCTATTTTAGTATACGCTGAACCGACTATAAAAAATAGAGGCTTGAAAATGCATATTGTGGGTATGCTACAATATGCATATGATTGGTAAGCATAAACAGCTTGTCCACCCAGCTATTTCGTGGTTGAGAATCGGCTTTGGGATTTTGGCACTTTTTGCTATTGTTACCCAGCTAACTCGCACGATTCAAAATGGCCATAGTGTTATAAATTTCTTTAGTTTCTTTACTATTGAAAGTAACTTGCTGGCGGCAATCGTTCTGCTCATAGTTGGATTTGGTTCTTTGGCGGGGGCAAAGGCCTACCGCTCATTTGCGTTTATTCGTGGTGCAGCAACACTCTGTATGGTAATGACCGGCATTATATTTGCACTTTTACTCTCTGGTCTTGAGCAGCGTCTGCAGGTAACGATTCCTTGGGTAAATATTGTGTTGCATTATGTTATGCCGGTGGTGATGCTCCTCGATTGGCTGCTGTTTCCACCAAAGTTTCGTTTTTCGTTTGGTCAAACGCTCTTTTGGTTGCTTTTTCCGCTGGCATATCTTGTATATAGCCTTATCCGTGGATCGCTTATTGGTTGGTACCCGTATCCTTTTTTGGATGTCACGCAGATTGGCTGGGGGTCGGTGATACTCATGAGTGTCGTCATTGCAGTTGGTGCAGCTGCCTTAGCCTGGATACTTTCCCTGCGCACGCGGTATAAGGTCGTCGAACGGTGAATTCCTGATATTATAAAGAGCTATCCCTCGTGAATGGCGGTTGATAATGTTGAAAAGGAGTCTGGAGTATGCCTGTACATGGAGTTATAAATCACGATAGTTCACGCAGAACTGATTACTTATACCGTATTTCAATGAAATGCTTAGTTCGTAATGAACGTGGCGAAGTGCTTGTCGTCAAAGAATCTGGTCGCAGTTGGTGGGATTTGCCCGGTGGTGGTATGGATCACGGCGAAGATATTCGCAGTACGATTGCCCGCGAAATGGAAGAAGAAGTCACAATGCAGGGTGATTTCGAATATAAAATTATTGAAGTCGATGAGCCGAAACACTTAAATGATCATAATTTCTGGCAGTTGCGACTCATTTTTGAGGTAACGCCAAAAGATATGACATTTGCACCCGGTGATGATGGCGATGAAGTTGCATTTATTTCACCAGAAAGCTTCAAAGATTCTGACCATTGGGCTGAACGGGCGGTATATCAGTATAGTCTTATCCGTTGACAATCATGCCGCCATTGACATGGATTGTTTGACCCGTAATATAGCTTGCGCCCGGGCTTGCAAGAAACAGAAAAGCCGGGGCAACTTCGTTAGGCTGACCGGGGCGTTTCATGGGTGTTTTCTTGCCGAATTTTGCGATTCGTTCCGCCGGCATGCTAGAAGGAATAAGCGGTGTCCAAATTGGCCCCGGTGCTACTGCGTTGACGCGAATGCCTCGTTCGGCAATTTGCAGAGCGAGTGATCGCGTAAATGAAATAATAGCGCCTTTCGTTGATGAATAGTCTACCAGAATCGGATGCCCGGTATATGCATTGACGGACGCATTATTAATGATTGCACTTCCTTCTTTCATATGCGGCAGGGCTGCTTGACAGATATGGAAGATTGAGAAAAAATTAGTTTGAAAGGTTCGTTCTAATTGCTCTGCGCTGATATCTTCTAATTTTTCTTGAGGATGCTGTTCGGCGGCGTTATTAATAAGGATATCAATTTGTCCAAATTCAGCCAAGGTTTTAGCGACAAGCTGGTCGCAAAATGCCTTGTCTCCGATATCACCGGCAATGAGTGTATAGCTGCCACCGAGCTCTTCAATCAACCTTGCAGTATCCCGCGCGTCTTCATCTTCTTCCAGATAATGAATCGCAACCTTCGCGCCTTCTTTGGCGAATGCAAGTGCCGTGGCGCGGCCAATGCCGCTATCACCTCCCGTAATGAGCACTACTTTACCAGTAAATTGGTCGTCAGTCTGTAGTGGTTCGAACTCTGGCGAAGGTGTCATGGGTCGCTCACGACCGGGTTGATGCGATTGATGTTGGGGTGGGATAGAACTTGGTTTTGTCATAAAATCTCCTCGATTTTTTACGAATGCCATACTTCAAGCCTAAGCGCTAATTTTGAGAAAAGGCTGAAATCGCAGATGACAAAAGGATGTTATAATAAAAAAGTACTTACGGCTTCAATGAGCGAAGGTGACTTATGTCGCGGTTTAATGTTCGAGTGATGCTGCTCACTGGTGCGATTGTAGCATCGCTGGTGTCATGTACATCCGAACCTTCTATCCAGTATGAAGAATACGAATGCTCGATGGGCGGTGTTATCTCCAATAATGCGGGAAGCTACCCTGTAGAGGAGGCAAAAGTTACTCAGACTATCCGAACCGAAGGCACTGATCCTCGTAATCTCAAAATTGATACGGGATATGTCTTTGCCGCGGTACTTCCTAGTGACGGAGTGGATCGTACATTGACGCTCATCGTTCCATTTGATCGCGATGATATCGTCATTCGTATGGAGGATGGTCGTGTCGAGCCGGTGATTGAACGAGCCGACTTGGTCGACGCCAGTAGTCTTGGTGAGAGCCTAGAGTATACCGGTGAGTGGAACTTCCCTGAAAGCGGTGGAATCGGGAATATTGAGGGAAAGGCTATTGTTTCGAATACCGAAGTAATGACTCTCGATCTATTCATGGCTTGTATGCATCAGTGGTAGGTGAACTTCAGGTGAGTGTTAATCGGCACTCACCTTCTACTTTGTATATTTTGCAAAGATGAAATATAATAAGCAGATCCATCGCATCTAGTGAGAGGAGTGGATGAATGTCCACGAATGGATGGAAGCGCCTTTGCTACGTTACCATCGCCAGTTTGACGATCTTTACGTTGGCGAGTTGTGCAACAGGACCGCTTTTCGACGAGGTGGAAGGGACCGACTCTTCTGACTGCGTGGTCGAAGGTGATCTTGCTGTCGGCGGAGTGTCATATGTGATCGGTCAGACGGCCAGTGTGACGCAGGCTGAAGTTGCGGCAGAATTGTGGAACGCCAGCGACGGTCACGATTATACTCGTGCGCTTTATGACTTCTCTTTTAGTACTGCCGACGGCGCCGTTGTTGTGTCGATCGAAGTAGTGAGAGATATGGTCGTGCATATTTCGTATAACACGAGTCCCGAAGCGGGCGTGGAGGCCAGACGTGAGTATGATGCGCAGCTGGCTGCGACCACAGGCGACTGGAATTTGCAGTCGCGAGGTAGTGGCGGTAGTGTTGATGCGACGATCGGCGAAGCGCTCGATGAGCTCGTACTCAACCTGGACGTCGCCTGTGTGGCAGAAGTTCCGACAGAGATCAATCTGCTTGGCGGCTAATGTCCACTGTTAGAGGTGGGGTTATGCCCACCTCTTTTTATTTGCTTACTTTTCGGCCAAAAAACCGTCGTCCAACGAATTTATGAATCTCCACGGCAGCAATCGGTGCAACAAATGATACGACACCAGTTATAAATAGATCGGCATTGGCAACAGGCGTAACATGCACAATCTCGCCTAACGGACCAAATAGCGCGAGCATTTGTAGCGTCACCGCGATCGCGAGGCCGGCGTAGAATTTACCATTAAACACTCGCAACCGTGTAAAGATCGATTCGTCGATGCTGCGCATGTTAAACGCATTGGCCCACTGCATCACTACTAAGCATGAGAACGCGATGGTTTGACCGTAGGCGTGGTCGTGCATGTTGCTAAAAATCGCGTAAACTGTAAGGGTAAGGATGGCCATCAGGCTTGCTACCATAACCAAGCGAGTAATGAGGAATTTGCTGAGAATTGGCTCGTTTGGCTTTTTGGGTTTTTGCGACATGACTGTCTTTTCGCCTGGTTCAAGGCCGAGCGGAATCACCATGGCGGTATCGGTAACCAAGTTCACCCACAAAATTTGCACCGGCACGAGCGGGAGCGGCAAGCCAATTGCTAATGAGGCGATCATAGTCAGTACCTCCCCGCCGCTGGTGGCCAGCAAATACGCCAGCATGCGTCGGATGTTTGCAAAAATTACGCGGCCTTCACGCATGGCATCAACAATGCTCTTGAAGTTATCGTCGAGCAAAATAATATCGCCGGCGTCTTTGGCAATGCTAGCGCCGCTGCCCATGGCGACACCTACATGAGCACCAGTGAGAGCTGGCACATCGTTGACACCGTCGCCGGTCATAGCGGTGATGTTTCGTTTTTTCAGCAGTGCTAAAATCCGGTATTTGTGTTCAGGGATGACGCGCGAGAAAACGCGGGTATTTTCGACGATTTTTTCTAGTTCTTCGTCGGACATGACGTTCATGCGCCGGGCGTCGAATACTTGGCTACGGGCTGTAACCATGCCAAGTTGTCGCCCAATATGATAGGCAGTCTCAAAATGATCGCCGGTGATCATACGTACAGTAACCCCGGCTTTCAGCGCCGTGCTAATGGCACGTTTGGCTTCGGGTCGGAGGATATCAGCAACGGCAACAAAGCCGTCAAAAGTTAACTGTTCTTTAGTGCTTAATTGGCTAAAGCTCGTGATTGATTTTTTGAGACTGCGGTGAGCAATAGCAATCACGCGGTAGCCTTCGGCGGTGTATTTGTGTAGCTGTGCCATTGCTTGTTCGCGCTCATTTTCGGTAAGATCACTACGCGCCAATACATGTTCGGGCGCACCTTTTACCACTAGATCGTATTTTTCGCCGTTATGCCAAATATTGCCGCTCAAAGCTACAGACTGGTCGAATGGTAGGCTGAGCATGGGTTTGTTTCGCGACCGCTTGGCGCCGGCTTCAATCGCAAATGTATCGAGTGCGGTATCAAGTGGGTCGTGCATTTTATGGTGTGCGTAGTTGACCGCTCGCAGTATCAATCCTACAAAAGCTGGTTGATGATGATGCTCCGGCCAGGTGCTTTGCACGGTAAGTAGGTTTTTGGTGAGGGTGCCGGTTTTGTCGGTGGCAATCGTAGTAATCACGCCAATCGTTTCGATTGAGCGCATGGTGCGCACGAGTGCCTTTTTTGCGGCCATACGGCGCATACCGAGGACCAAAATAACTGATATGGCAACTGGTAAGCCTTCAGGTACGGCACTCACTGAAAGTGCAATCACAAAGCGCAGACTTTCGGTAAATTCCATGCCGCGGAAAAGCGCAAGGCCAAAAGCAACCAGCGCAGTGGCGGCAATAACCCCGATAATCTGCGCGATGAGTCGATCGATCTTTTTTTGCACTGGACTTTCAACCGCTCTGCCTTTGGTGAGTGCTGCAAGGTGGCCAAATTCGGTATTGTTGCCCGTTTCCACGACAACACCGGTAGCGGTGCCAGCGGTTACGAACGACCCTTGAAACAGCATATTGCTTTGTTCGTAGACTTCTTTTTTCCCTTTTAATACCTCTGTTTGTTTGCTGATCGGTTCGGACTCGCCCGTTAGTTGGGCTTCGTCAATACGTAGTGACTGAGCGCTGATCAAACGAATGTCGGCCGGGATTTTATCGCCTTCGGCTAGCGACACCACATCACCGGGTACTAACTGACTTGAATCAATCTCGATAGTTTTGCTATTTCGCAGGACTTCTACTATTTGGGCTTCGTGACGACTCAAGGCGCGCAAAATTCGTTCGGTCGAAAACCGCTGTACGTAGTAAATGACCGCGCTGACCGCCATAATAATTCCAATGATGATCGCGTCGAGCACGGCATTATGAAACAGGCTGATAATAATTGCAATAAAGAGCACCAACATGAAAACATTGGCAAATGGTTCAATCAGTTTTCGCCACAGCGGATCACCGGTAACCTTAATGGTATTGGGGCCATGAATTTTGAGCCGTTCTTCAGCTTCTGTTGTTGGCAGGCCACTGGCCGACGTATCGAGTTCGTCGTAGGTTTGGCGAATCGTTTTTGTGTAGTAAGGCATTAGCGTTATTATAGCAAAAACAGAGTTGATGCGTTAGCGAGTTTGGCGACAAAAGACCCGCCGTGATAGCTTGGCGGGTCTTGTTCAAATTTGTCGGTGATTAATGGATATTCACAAGCCGCAACTGCTTGGTGCCTAGCCTCCCCGCTGACCACTCCACCACATCCTGTAGTTGCTTTCCAATTAAACTCTGCCCCAGTGGACTTAAGATTGAAATCCGCCCATCACTCGGATTAGCTTCAATGCTATCTACTAGTGTATAGCGCACCAGCCGGCCGTTGGTGTCTAGTAAATCAACCACCGATCCAATCGCTACTTTTAGCGCATCACGTTTACGCGGTAGTAATTTCGCACTTGCAAGTGTCATGTTTTTGTCGGCTAGCTCACTGTCGATCGTTTCGATCGTGGCCAGTAATTCAGCACGCGCCAGGCGCTCGTCGCGGTGGTCGGTCTTGTCGGATTCACGGAGTTTTTTATAAGCGTCTTGACGGTCGCGCATGAGATGCTGAATCGCTTTTTTGAGTTCTTTCATACCTTTTTTACTAAGGTAAATTGTTTTGTTCGTGTTCATTATAACCCCCTTTCTGAAGTTACATAAACAGTATGCAAACTGTGGCTGAGAGATGTCTGAAAATCGACACCTCTCAGCCAAAAGTACAACGTTATTTACGTTTGGTGATTTTGCCGTCTTTTAAGTGAAAGGTGCGGTCGGTTTTGCCGGCGATGTCGAGGTCGTGCGTGACAGCAATGATGGTGGTTTTTTCGCTGCGCGATAGGCCGTGCAGAAGATCGAAGATTTTCTTGCCTGTGGCCGAGTCTAGGTTGCCGGTCGGCTCATCGGCAAGGATGATCGCCGGTTTGTTGGCTAGCGCACGCGCAATTGAAACGCGCTGTTGTTGCCCGCCCGAAAGTCGGTACGGTCGCCGCTGTTGTTGGTCGTCTTCGAGCCCAACATCGTGCAAAAGTTGCACAGCTTTTTCGCGTCGTTGCCGGGCTGGCATGCCGCCAAATTCCAGGGCGAGCATAACGTTTTCGAGCGCGCTGAGGTTCGGTATTAAATTGTAATGCTGAAACACAAAGCCGATTTTGCGGGCGCGGTAATTGGTTTGCTGCCCGCCTGAAAGCTGCGCGATGTCAACGTCGTCGACGACGATTTCCCCGTTACTTGGGCTGTCGAGTGCACCTAGCAGGCTTAAAAGTGTTGATTTGCCGCTTCCACTTTTGCCGATAATTGATGCAAATTCGCCGGTTTCAACGGTGAAATTTACGTCTTCAAGAGCGTAGACTTTTCCGCCAGCTGATTCAAATGTTTTGGTGAGATTTTTTACAGTAAGCATATAGTTTCTCCTATTCTGCCCTCAAAACTTCGGCTGGGCGCACTCGGGCGATTGCGTAGGCTGGAATAGCGCTACCAATGCCGGCGATCAGCAATATGATGCCAATGCTGCCAAAGAAGATTTCGGGGGTAAGTGTTCCGGTGACGTTAGTGAGGTTGGTTTGCAAACCGGCAAGTCCGCCAGGGCCGCCAAACGCGATTCTGCTTTGGCCGCCTCCACCTGCACCCATGCGCGGTCCTTGGCTCGTACTTGGGCCGGAATCAGAATCGTTACTGCTTGAAACCAGTGATTGAGTAATCGGCCCGCTGGCAAGCACGCCTAGGCCAAGCCCGACGATACTTCCCACGATGGTTAACGTCATGGCTTCGGTCATAAACTGCGTAATGACCTTGAAATTTGTGCCACCGATGGCTTTAATCACGCCAATTTCGCGGCGGCGTTCACGCACGATCATAATCATTGAAAGCAAGATGATCACGCCAGTGGCAATTGCTGCGCCAATCACACCGGTGAGCGCCAGGCTGCTAATGCTCGTTAACGGTGCTAGGCTGCTTTCGGCTTGGTCTTCTTGGCTGGTGACGTCGATTTCGTCGCCCAAAGCGCTTTCGAGCGAGCTTACAATGCCTTCGACATTGTCGCTGCTATTGGCAGTTACCATCACATTGCTTATACCTGCTTCACCCGATAGTTTTTGTAGGGCTGCAAGGCTCATGACCAAACTATTGTCGTTGAACATGTTGTCGGTGCTGTAAATCCCAGCTACGGTGATGGTTTGACCGTAGGCCGTGAATGTGTCGCCTACTTCCAGTTCATTTTTCTCAGCTAGATTTTTGCCGATGATCGCTTTGTAGTCGCTGCTACTGCCGTCGATCATTTCACCGCTTGTTAGTTTGTCGCTAGCGATTTTTGATTCTGGCGCGTCGGTACCGGTGACGGTGATTGGTGGCGAGCTCATCTGCTGACCGTTTGGTCCCATAATCCGAATTTGACCGCCACCAGGTTGTTCACCGGTCTCGATTGCCGATTCCAAATCAGTGTCTTCGGCTTGAATCTGTTCGCTGAGGGTTGCGGCGGTGCTGGCAATATTTTCCGTCTCCTGAATCGTCTTCAGCTGGTCGGCCGTCAGTAGTTCGCCGGCGCCCATCATACCCTGAATACCCGCTGGGTTGATGGTAATCTGCGTGGCGACGCTGGCCTTTACCTCTTCTATTTTTGCCTCCACGCTGGCTTTTGCCACCAGCATGGCCAAAATGAGCGCAATGCTAATGGCAAGCATGATAGCAATTGCACCCGAGCGAAGCGGACTGCGCAGCGTATTGCGCACGCCTCTGGTTAGTACATTCATAGTGTCTCCTTATTTTATTGACTTTATGAATGTAAATGGAATTGCTGATTTTTTGCTTGAACTTTACTGAGAATTGGCAGTAACACGCGAAAAACGGTTTCGTCTGCGCTACTTGTGACACTGAGCTCACCGTCATGCAGTTGCACGATCTTTTTGGCAAGCGAAAGCCCTAGGCCGTAGCCTTTCTTCTCACCGCCGGTTCGCGAGGTATCAACCCGGTAGAATCGATCAAAAATATGCGGAAGGTCTTTTTCTGGAATCCCCTCCCCTTCATTGATCACCTCAAACCCGGCCATATTATGACGCTTGTCATTCGTTAAACGGACGGTAACGAGTGAATTTTTTGGACTATATTTCACTGCATTGTCGATAAGAATCGTTAAGAGCTCTTCAATACTAGTTGGGTGCGCGATAACCCGATATGGCTTGCCCTGAAGTCGCACGCGCTCACCGGTTTTATCAAAGCGTTTTATAACCGCTCGGGCAACTGGCTGCAAGGCCACTTTCTCGGGCTTTAGTTTGGTATGTTCAAGCCGAGAAAGTTGCAGGAGCATTTGCGACAGACTGGTGAGTTTGTTCACCTCCTCTAAATTACTGACAAGTAGTTCGCGCGCTTCTTCAACCGATAACTTTGGGTCGCGCAGTGCTACTTCAAGCTCGGTTTTCATACTGGCAAGCGGTGTACGTAGTTCGTGGCTGGCGTCGCTGGTAAAGCGCGACTGGGCTTCGTGCGCTTCTTCGATTGGCCGCAAGGTGTGCCGCGCTAAGTAGTAACTGCCAAAGCCACCGGCTATCCAAATCGCCAAATTAGTGATGGCGAGCGACAGCACGAGACTAGCCTCGGCTTCGCGCAGTTGCATGTCGCGGATTGTTTCGTAGCGGGGCTGGCTGATTTCAAAGCTTGTTCGGATAAATCCTAGCCTCGTGCTCACTTCGCTCAAAGAAACCGAGTAAATGATCACACTAAACAAGAGGCTGATCGCCACTAAAATACCTAAATACCAGGTGGTAAGCTGAAAAGTGGCTGAACGAAACATTGATTTCAAATTTTAAACTGCCTGTAGCTTGTATCCGAATCCGCGCACAGTGTGAATGAGCGCAGTTTTAAACGGTTGGTCGACCTTTGCTCTTAAGTATTTTATATAGACTTCCACGGTATTTGGCAAGATATCAGCGTCGTAATCCCATACGTGCGAGATAATTAACTCTTTAGGTAGCGGGCGATCTTGGTTGCGCATAAGGTATTCCAGTAGCGCAAATTCCTTACCGGTGAGTTGAATTGGTGTTTCGCCACGTTTTACCTCGAATGTGACGGTATTTAGCGATAGATCGCCAGCTGTTAATATAGTAGACTGCTGTTCTTTTGGTCGGCGTAGCAGCGCGCGGACGCGGGCCAGTAATTCCTCGAGTGCAAATGGCTTGACTAAATAATCGTCTGCCCCGTTATCAAGGCCTTCGGTGCGGTCTTTCACACTGGCCATTGCTGTTAAAAGCAATACAGGCGTATGGATCTTGGCTTCCCGCATGGCTTTTACAATTTCCAATCCGTTATACTCCCCTGGCAGCATGCGGTCAATAATAGCCGCATCGTATGGTTCGGTAGTGGCCATGGCATGACCTTCGTCACCATCGTAGGCAACGTCTACCGCATAACTTTCCTGTTCCAGCGCCTTTTTCAGCGCCCTTGCTATCTTGTGCTCATCTTCAATCAACAAAATTCTCATAAATATATAGTCTAACGTGCTTTTCTGAGGGAATTCTTAAAGCACCGATGACTATAGTATATCAGACAACGCTTTCCTAGTGGATTGTGCTACTATAAGGTGATGAATATTGCTATGAAGCTACAAGCCGGACCATTTGAAGCTATTAAATCTGGCAAAAAAGATATCGAACTTCGACTCAATGACGAAAAGCGTCGACAGCTGAACATTGGTGATACGATCACTTTTTCTAAACAACCCGAACAAAACGAAACGATTGTTACTGAAATTGTGGGGCTGCTGCACTATCCTACGTTTGCTGCGCTTGCCGAAGACTTTCCTTCGCAGCGCATGGGGAGCGACACCAAAACTTCTTTGGTTGAAGGCATGCGCAAGTATTATTCGGATGCCCAGCAGGCCGAAAGTGGTGTTGTTGGGATTAAGCTGCGCGTTGTTAACGGCGACGGTTACACTGGTTCGCGACGCGTTATAAACATGGCCGTTCCGTATTGTGGCGCTATTGTTGAGCGTGTTGAGAATGGCAAGAAACAGGTGCTTCTGCAAACCCGCTGGAAGCCCGAACGCGACCCAGTGTATTCGGGGACGTTGGAGTTTCCGGCCGGCGTATTGGATCATCCGTACGAAAGCGTTTACCAGGAAGTCGCGCGCGAAGTGTTTGAAGAAACAGGCTTGAAGATTAAAGAAATTCGAGGCGACAGCCGAACAAAAACGTATACGACCGGCCGTGACGACGCAAGTATGGCATTTCGACCGTTCTGTTGTACGCAGCAGCTAAAAAACGGTTTGCCGTGGATAGGGTTTGTGTTTGTTTGCGAGGTTGAACCAGGCCAGCCCGTCGCTCAGGCAGACGAAGTGCGCGATGTTCAGTGGGTGGATATTGACGACGTTCGTGAGCTGTTCGAAAAAACGCCCGAGAAATTCTTTAGTCTTGAGCTGCCTGCGTGGGAATACTATTTCAAGGAAAACTAATCACTTCCTAAAATAAGATCGCGCGTCTCACTGGTGCGGATATGTTTCATGCTAAAGCTCCAGCTGGCATCGGTCTTTTTGTGAGGGTTGAAAATATACATGGGGTCAAAAATCTCTTTGGTTTGGCGAAAAATCTGATACATCTCGCCGCCAAATACAGCCGGCAGCCATGGGCCGCGCACCATGCCGTCGTTATGTTCACCGGCTAGCGTACCTTGATATTTCAACACCAACGGCACAATGTCACGCATGCAGGGCTCTAGTTTTGCCTGAGCCGAAGGGTTTTCGATCGCCATGAGCGGAATAATATGAAAGTTGCCGTCACCAAAATGCCCGGCAATGGTGGCGGGTAAATCGTACCTTCGAATAATTTTGCGCAGTGCCGGCAAAAACTCGGGTAAGTACCGTGGTTGTACGGTGAGGTCGTCGATAAACGGCGATGCGTACTTGCCATGAACTCGTTCGCGAAGCAGCGAAAGACTAGCTCGGCGGATTTGCCAAAATCGGCTGCTCTCTCGCTCGTTGCCCGCCACTTCCATTTTAACTTTGTACTTATCGAGTGAGCGTTGCAATCTTGCGATCTTTTGCTCAACTTCGCCCGCAGTTTGACCGTCAAATTCAACCATAAGTACCATGTTCGGCAAATGTCCTCGAAACTTGGCAACCGAGCTTGCGAGTATGGCCTGCTGCTTAAGCCACTCTTTCATACCCAGCTGCTCTTTAAATAGCCGAAAATGTTTAATGCCCAGTTCAAATGTCACATCGTCGAAGCCTTCAAAAGTAGCTGGCCTGTGTTTCATAACCGTGGCGATAATCTCGCCAAGATGCCGAATATTAGAAAGATAAAGCACGAGCAACGCCGTATGTGGAGCCTGTGGCAGCAAGCGAAAAGTGATATCGGTCACGACACCGAGTGTACCTTGGCTGCCGGTGATAAGTCGTGTGAGATCAAAAATGCCCGTTTCTCTGTCCCATACACTCCATAAATTGTAGCCCATAGAGTTTTTATTTACTTTTGGTCGAGCGTTGCGTATGAGGTCGTAGTTGGTTTCGATAAGCTCGAATACCTGTTTGTATAGCCTACCTTCAAACGTATTTTTGTTCATTTTTTGGTCGAGTTGCCGCTTATTGAGTGGCTTGACGATATATTCTTTGCCATCGGCGAAGACGACTTTTAGCTCTCGTACAGCGTTTTCGGTGTTGCCGTAACGAAGTGACTGTTCACCGCCCGCATTGTTGCCCACCATGCCGCCAACCGTACAGAGGTTTCGACTGGCAGGAACGCTGCCAATCAACGCGTGATGCTCTTTTAAAAGTGGGTCGATATCACGCATATACACACCCGGCTGAACATGAAGCTTTTCGCTATTTATACTATGAATGGCGGTAAAATGCTTAGTCATGTCAATCAGCAGCGAATTTCCAATTGCTCCGCCCGACATGTCGGTACCAGCACTTCGCGGTGTAATTGCGAGTGTTGGATGAGTGGCCTTGTGGCTGTTTACAAATTGCACTAACTGGCAAATGTCTTCGGCATTTTTTGGCGCTAAAACCGCTTCGGGGGTCATTTCGTAGATACTGGCGTCGTGACTATAGGCTGCACGCACGTGGCCATCGGTTATAACATCACCTTTAAAAACTTCTTTTAACTCCCGCAGCAACTTTTCCATACTTGTAGTATACGATAAGCGTTAGTATCTTGCTAGTTTTGCCAGGGCGCGTTACACTGAGGGTATGGCAAAGAAAACGACGACAAAACGAACAGTTAAGAAAACTTCTCAACACAAAAAAGCCAAAGATTTCGAACCTGGCAAGATGACGTTTGCTGTCGCGGCTGCAGCGGTGACAAGCTTGACATTGCTTGCGGTGCTGATGGTTCAATAAGCGTACCATTCTGTTAGCTCATCCCACCTAAATATGCATGTCGTGTATTAAACTATGTAAAAATAGATATGAAATACCCCAGCTCTTTACAGCCGGGGTTATTTATGAGGCAGCGTATGTCCTCATTATTGTATTTAAATGTGTGAAACTCTGGACGCTTCTTGGTCGGTCTCGAAAGTTACTCCTCGTAAGGACCTAGGTCCTGTCCGCAGTCGATACAGAACCTTCTTCCGTCTCTGTACGATTGGTGCGGGTGCTGCCGGTAGACCTCGGATGTGTTACAGTTGCAGCGGTTGCAATCGGTTTTCTTTCTTGAGGGACCTGGCGACCATGAACACATAGTCTATCACCTTCAATCTAGTGTAGGCTAAGTTGGTAGATTAGCATGCTGATGCGCATGTCGCAAGGCACATAGTGCTACTTAAGTGTGATATAATAATGACAATATGAAAAAAGTTCGTATTGATATCGACACAAAAACTTTCATTCGCTTTTGGTTGGTTGTTATTGCCTTTGCTTTTGTGATTCTGGCTATCTACAACGCGAGTACGGCGTTAGTATTGATTGGAACTGCGTTCTTTCTGGCCATGGCGCTTAATATTCCGGTGAGCTTTATTGCCAAGCATTTACCTGGTAAAAGTCGAGTTGGTGGAACGGCGATTGCTTTTATTTTAGTGGTTGCAGTGCTGGCAACGTTTCTTTTTCTCGTGGTGCCACCTATTGTTGATCAAACGCTGCGTGTGGCCGAAACGTTCCCTGCTCTTATAGAGAGTGCTACTAGCCAGTGGCAAGGGTTGAATCAGTTTGTTGCTGATCATAACTTGCAGGATCAGCTAAACCAGGCGCTTCAGGCTGCACAAGACAGTGTGGGTGCATGGGCGAGTCAAGCTAGTAGTAATGTGCTCAGTAGTATTGGTTCGGTAGCGGGCGCGCTGGTTTCGGGTTTTTTGGTACTTGTTCTTACCTTTTTGATGCTCGTAGAGGGTCCTACCTGGATGCGCTGGATATGGGGCCTTTACAATGACCAAAAACGTATGGAGCATCACCGTCAGTTGGCGCAGCGAATGTACAGCGTTGTTACCGGCTATGTCGTTGGTCAATTGACTGTTTCGTCGATTGGTGCGGCGATGTCGGGTCTTACGGTGTTTATTTTGAGCTTATTCTTTAATGTACCGGCGAACTTGGCGTTCCCTACGATTGCGATTGCCTTTACGCTCTCGCTGATTCCAATGTTTGGTGCCACTATTGCTGGTGTTCTCATCACGATTCTTCTTGGGTTCAATGACATCACTGCCGCGATCATCTTTGCCGCATTCTTTATCGTATACCAGCAAGTCGAGAACAACTTTATTTCTCCGGTTGTACAATCACGTCGCCTCGAGCTTTCTGCACTTATGATTTTGATCGCTGTAACAATTGGTGTGATGACTTTCGGTATTTTGGGTGGTATTATATCGATTCCAATTGCTGGCTGCGTGAAAGTGTTGCTTGAAGATTACTTGGTTCGGGCTAAAGCCAATCGCAGGGCCAGTGAACCGCCCGCCGATATTGAGGCGACTGTAAAGAGCGCGGGTAAAAAATAGACTTCCACTAAAGAAGTCTATTTTATTACTTACTGTATTCCCAAACGCTGCCAGTTGCGGTGTCGCGAACAGCAATGCCTTTTGCTATCAATTCGCCGCGCAGTTGATCGGCAGCTTGCCAGTCTTTGTTGGCGCGGGCGTTTTCACGCTTGGTAATGAGCTCTTTTAGTCCTACGTCTATGTCTGGCGTTGTATCGATCAGTCGCAGGCCCAGTAGCTGATCTATTTTTTCGAGGAATTCTGTCAGTGCGATGCTAGAAATCTGTTCAATTGGCTGATTGGCTATGTGATCAAACGCATCGTCAATAATTCGCAGAGCCTCAGGTGTATTAAGGTCGTCATTGAACGCACCGAGGATTTCTTCACTTGCCCTAGCTAGCTCTTGGCTTTCACCTGTTCCTGTAACCTGCCATCGTAGCGCTGCTGTTGTGCGCCAATTTTGAAGACGGTTTCGGGCGGCTTCGAGGTTTTCGAACGTAAAGTTGCCCTCGTGACTATAATGGCCTTGAAGAACAAACAAGCGGAAGTCAAGTGGACTAAAACCGCGGGCTTCAAGATCTTGGAGCGTGTAGCCGTTACCAAGGCTTTTGCTGATTTTGGTGCCATTGGATTTCAAGTGGTTACAATGGATCCAGTAGCGCGAAAACTGCTGGCCGCTTGCTGATTCGGATTGAGCGATTTCGTTGGTGTGGTGAACGGGGATGTGGTCGATACCTCCGGTGTGGATGTCGATAGTTGGGCCAAGCAGTTCCATGGCCATCGTGCTGCATTCTAGATGCCAGCCGGGGAAACCCATTATGGGTTGAGTTTTATCTTGATCGCCGCTTTCTCCGCTCCCGTCGTCAAAACTGCCCTTGGCAGTTTCACGTAGGTCGCTACTCGCGATTCCTGTCGCTCGGTCCGCCCCTACTTCTCCTAAAGTCGAAGTGGGCGCTGCCCCGCCTCGCGCCACCCACGCTGGCGTGGAAGCGGCATGGTCTAGCAAGTCGGCCGGCGTTTTCCATTCCATGTCTCGTTTTTCGCCCGCTGGAGTGAATTTCCACAGTGCAAAGTCGCTCGGGTTACGCTTTTCGATATTGTATTCCACGCGGGCGCCGGCTTTTTGGGCTTCAAGGTCGAGATTGGCAAAGTCGGCGTAGGCTGGGAATTTGCTGGTATCAAAATAAATACCGTCGTCGATTTGGTAGGTATAGCCTTTGGCTTTTAGCTTGCGAATGAGTTCCAGCTGCTGGGGTATGAATTCGGTGGCTCGTGGCATTGCGGCAGGTGCGATCATATTTAGCTCTTTCATGCCGTCAAGAAACGCCTGCGTGTAATATTCGGCAACATCCCAGGCTGTCTTTCCTTCTCGCAGGGCACCTTTTTCAAGCTTATCTTGGCCTTCGTCGGCATCGCTAGTCAGGTGGCCAACGTCGGTAATATTCATAACGCGCTTAACCTTATAGCCGTCCGCTAGCAACGTTCGCACAAGTGTATCCCAGTAAATATTTGCTACCCAGTTACCAATGTGTGGATAGTCGTAGACGGTTGGGCCACAAGTATACAGCGTAACTTCATTGTCGTGAAGCGGGCTGAACTCTTCGGTTTTGTGGGTGGGGGTGTTATGAAGTTTGAGTGTCATTGTAGGCTCGCAGTGCTTTATCGGTTGCTTCGACTAGTTCTGCAACAATTTTATCGTATTCTTCGTAGGCGCGAAAGCCGGCTGCGTATTTGTGGCCGCCGCCGCCAAAAAAGCCAGCGACTTCTTCGGCAATCGGCAGATTGCCTCGGAGTTTTCCAGTGATTTTGCCGTCAGGATAAGTTTTGATTGCCACACCAAGTTCCACACCTTCAACTAAGCGCATTTCGTCGAGCACGAGCACACTTGGGTTGTATTGGTCGCTATACGCCTGTATGTCTTCCCATGGAATATGCACGAGGGCGAGCTTGCCGTCCAGTAAGTATTCAATTCGACTGATCAGTTCGCCTTTGTAAGCCAGGATTTCTGGTGATTTTTTCATGAATTCGCGTCGGCGCTCTTCAATAGCGGCGTTGGATGCCCCGAGTTCGGCAAGTTTACCGGCGACGAAAAACGTATTGCCAGTAACATTTTGCGTGGTGAGTCCAAGGCTGTCAGACATAATTGCCACCATCATGTTTTCTGCCGCTTGCGCGTTGATCTTCCAGTCGTTGGTTTCAGCCAGTTTATAAAGTATCTCGCTGGTAGCAACGGCGGTGTCGGCAAGCATAGTATGATCGAAGCTGAGGGTCGAGCCAGTAGTGTGGTGGTCAACAACCAGCACGGGGTGGGTTTCGAGGAATGACCGCACTCCCGGGGTTTCAAGTACTTTGGTGATCAGTACGTCGGCACTCGTATCGACAATGATCGCCAAATCGGCTGATACGTCAAAATCAGCTACTACCCTATCCCAGCCAATGATATAGCGCATGTATTTAGGGATTTCAACAGGGCAGTACAACACAACTTCTTTGCCTAGGTCGCTCAAAATTTCTTCAAGCGCTAGACTACTCCCCAGGCTGTCGCCGTCGGGGTTTTCTGCCTGAATGACAATGATTTTCTTGGCGTCTTGTATCATCTGCGTGGCAGTATCGAACATTAGAGTGCTCTCCTTCCTTCGAGTGCGTGCGTGAGTGTAATTTGGTCAGCGTATTCAAGGTCAACGCCCACGGGTAATCCGCGCGCTAGTCGGCTCATTTTTACCGTGTAGCCTTTTTCTTGAATGTGTCGCTGCAAAAACAGTGCGGTTGATTCACCTTCAACGCTGGCGTTGGTGGCGATAATCAGCTCTTCAATGTCGTCTTCATCGAGTCGCTTTAGTAGTTCAGGAATGTGGAGCTGCTCCGGGCCAATGCCGTCGATCGGCGAAATCGCGCCGCCTAGCACGTGGTAGGTGCCATGGTATTGGCCGGTGCGTTCTAGTGCGATGATATCGAGTGGCTCTTCCACTACCGCTACGAGTTTTTTGTTGCGGGTTAGGTCGGTATAGAGAGGCGAGATCTCTTCGCTCGCATCGATCAGAGCAAACGTAACAGGGCACGTTTTGACACTGTTGTGCAAGCGTGAAATTGCACCGGCCATTTTGTCGGCCGTAGAACTGTCGGAGCGCAGCAAAAAATACGCGTAACGTTCAGCGGTGCGCGCACCAACGCCTGGCAGGCGGCCAAGTTCGTCAATTGCACGCGTCAGGGCTGCGGGAAGAAGCTGCGCCACGTCTCGCCTCTATAAGCCCAGGTTGCCGAGGCCACCCATGAGCGGCTTCATTTTGGCGGCCGCTACTTCTTGGGCTTTGGCCATACCGTCGCGAATAGCAATTTCGATCCAGTGTTCCAGCTCGTGGATGTCGTTAAGGTCAACGCGGCTAGGGTCGATCTTAACGCTCTTGATCTTCAACTCACCGTTAATTTGCACCACAACAGCACCATCGCCGGCTTCTACTTCAATAATTTCTTTCGCTAATTCTTTTTGAGCTTTGCGCAGTTGGTTCAGCGCTTTCATTTGGTCAAATGCCATACTTCCTCCGTATTTTACTCCCTATAGTATACCTTATTTGGTATAGATATAAAACCTGTCGGAGTCGGCTGAGGTGCTGTCGGTGATGATTGAGGATGGCGTGAGATTTTTGTTCGCTTGGTTGGCTGCATGACTGACGACTGCTGTAGTGTATGTTTTAGGTAGGGCTGTGGCAATAGTGACATCTTCGTGCTTATCGGCAACAACGGTATAAAAAGCCTTTTCGTCGTCGCTAACAATCAAAAATGCCGGCGATTCTTGCTGAGCTAAGCGCTGGTTAACAAGGCGGAGGTCTCGTGAAAAGTGATTGGCGGTCAGAGGGTCGTACGTGTAACCATATAGATAGCGGTCGATTCCTGAAAACACCATGCCACCCAGGAGGACTGTGAGCGGTAATAGACCAGCGAGTCGCGCGTATGGATTGCGTGGAAACAACTGATACCAATTACCCAGAAGTGTGCTGATTCCCATGGCCATCAAAAGTATGATTGGTAGGAATGTCACGCCGATATTCTCAGGGTTAATGAGTAGTACGGGCATTAGTAAGATAACCCACGCGGCGATAATGTAGCTGCGAGCTGTGTATTTGGTGGTAACAAGGTTGAGAATTCCAAGGATGATCAATATCATCGAGCCAAGTCCAAACAGTGGCGTCATGATTGCGCCGCTACTTGGGGTGATGAAGTCGAGGTATTCGCGGCCCAACTGTACAATATTTGCCCACAGATCTGGCCATTGACCAGGAATCCCAAGCAGCGTAAGCCCAATAGACGGGTCGCGCCATAAGCCATAGCCAAGCGGCACAAGTAAAATCAGCGCTCCAAGTCCTGCGAGCATCAGCTTTACCTTTGAGAGTCGTCGAACAAGATAGCGTAAGTGTGGATGCAGTACAATCGCACTCGCAAGGGCTATAAGAATGTACAAACTCAGTGGTGTGTAAAGACTGAGCGCCACAATCCCAAACAACACCATTTTCCAGGTGCCAGCCCATTTTTTTTGTCGGGAAATAATCATGGCAGCAACTAAAAGCCAGATAGAGAGGAAAATGTACATAATGCTCGGTGTGCCGCTTTGGGCGATGAACAAGAATTGGCCGGTTGTGATAATGAGAATGCTGGTAATTACCGCCACATTGTGCCGAAACCACATGCGCAGCAAAACGAGCATGCCAAAGGCGCTAGCAAGTCCTAAAATGAGCGACGGTAGTTTAATGCTCCATTCGCTCAGGCCAAAAAGTGCAATACTTCCCTTTTGAAACAGATGATATGGAAGATCGATAATAAAGCTTGGGCTGAATGAATCAAGTGAAAATGAAATAGCGTGGCTGGCAACAACCGATTGCATTTCTGCTTCAGAAAGACCGCTTGGCACGAGTAGCCAAGCAACGACAAGTAGACCTACGATAACGAGCCCGATCAGGCTATAGCCTATCACGTAGCGCCAGCGGTACAAAAAATAGTCAGTAACTTGTTTGCCCATAACGATTACTAAAATTATAGCACAGCTTTTTGTGTTGGGATATGATTAGGACGACACGATATTTACAAGATTAGCCCAATATTGTAAAGTTATATATTGAACTGGATGATCGCCAACCGAACTCTTTGGAGGAAACGTGAAGAAGTTGGGATATCTCGCATCGGGTGAGCTGGTAGTGGATCGACAAAAATCCCACATCCATCCGGGATTGGACGAATTCCTGGTGCCGGCACTTGCCAGGGTCGTGTCGCTTGGGAGGGACCGCTGTATCGACGAGGTAGATTTCGGTCGGGTAATCGGAGAGACGCACTGCGTCACTACAACTCCTGACGACAAGATCATCTTCGCCCAGCGTGAAAATCGCCTCGGGCTTTCGCGGTTTGCCCCGGAAAGAAAGCCCGAGCCGTGTACTGTCGCAACGGTCGTTCTTCGGAAGAACGACGAGGGTGAAGGATATGTTTTGCTAACGGCCTTTATTGGCTACAAGGCAGAGCCTGAACCGTGGGACAGAAATGCGACTGAGGCGAGCGTGCCGTTTTGGAATACGCACGCACTAGTTCCTGAAGGTAGCCGGATTGTTCTCGAGACGGCAACGCTCAAGTGCCCTTGGTGATGAAGGCTTCACTGACGGCCCGTAAGTACTACTTGCGGGCCTTTTTCATACCCTGGTTATTCGTGTTGTTTGTCGAGTGACATAAATCGCAGCCGTTCTGGGTGGAAGTACAGGTCAACGTGCCCAACTGGGCCGTTACGGTGCTTGGCAATGATGAGCTTAGTGATATTTTCAACTTCTGGGTTGTCGGGTTCGTAATAGCCGGGTCGGTAAATAAACGACACGATATCGGCGTCCTGCTCGATCGACCCTGATTCACGTAGGTCGGAGAGCTGTGGAATCGGTGGCGTGCGCGATTCAACCGAACGACTCAGCTGACTGAGGGCAATAAGCGGCACGTTTAGCTCGCGGGCAATCAGCTTGAGGCCACGCGAAATCTCACTCACTTCTTGTACGCGGTTACCGTTGTGATTACTGTTGGCCTGCATCAGCTGCAAGTAGTCCACGATGATCAGTCCGAGTGGTTGGTCGTGAGCCGCGCGGCGGGCTTTGGTTCGCATTTCTAGCACCGAAAGCCCAGGCGTGTCGTCGATGAAAATCGGCGCTTCGGCCATCTCGCCCATCGCTTCAGATAGCTTGCTGAAATCTTCGTCGCTAAGGTTACCGGTACGAATATTCCACGAATCAACCCCACTGGCGTCGGCTAGCATACGGTCGACGAGTTGTTCTTTGCTCATCTCGAGGCTAAAGAATAGCACCGGTTCGCGCGCGATCGTTGCCACGTTGTAAGCGAGGTTGGTTACCAGGGTGGTTTTACCCATGGCGGGTCGGGCGGCCAAGATAATAAGGTCGCTTCGCTGCAACCCGGCGGTCATGTCGTCGAGGTCGCGGTAGCCAGTGCGAATACCGCGCAGCGCACCTTTGTTGCGATGCAGTTCTTCCATGCGGTCGAAGCTGTCGGTGAGGATACTCTCTAGGCTCGTGAGATCTTGCTTGAGTGATTGGTCGCTCACGCTAAACAATTCGGCTTCGGCTTTTTCTAGCAATTCCTGGGTGGTCGTGTCTTCATCGAATCCCATTTCAGAAATTTCGGCGCTAGCTTTAATCAATCGACGACGCACAGCGGTTTCGGAAACCATCTTGGCATAGGCTTCGGCATGAGCGGCGGTTGGTACGTGATTGGTGAGTTCGGTCAAATATGCCGAGCCACCAACAATATCGAGCTCGTCTTTTTTCTTGAGTTCGTCGGTAAGTGTCAGCAAATCAACAGGTTTATGATGCTCATACAGGCGCATCATGCCGCCAAAAATCCGCCCGTGGTTTTTATCGTAAAAATCTTTGGCTTTTACATGCTGACTGGCGTCGGCGAGCACTTCTTCGTCAATCAAAATTGCACCGAGCAAGCTTTTCTCGGCGTCAAGATTTTGTGGTGGGATTTTTCCGGCGGGTACTTCTTTGGCTGACATGTTGTTGGTTAGGCGTCCACCGCCACCTCTTCTCCTCCACCCATAATAGCAGCTACGGCCGCCGCTTGGCTATCTTTTGGCGGTGCAGTTGTGGGAATTGTTTCGATCGTGGGTTCGCCTGCCTCTGTTTTTGCCAGGGCGATAGCCAGGTTTTGGCGATGTTTAGGGTCGTCGAGTTTCTTTTTGTAGAAGGCGTTGCCGGTGTAGAGGATGAGTGTGTCGCCGCTTGTTTCGTAGCTGCATTTACTGAGGACGCTGTAAACGGCCACGAAATGTTCGCGGGTGTATTCGATAAGCTTTTGCCAGTCGAGGTTGAGGAGTTGACCGGTCTTATGTTTGCTTTTTTGATCGCCGCTTCGATCATCATCCCCACGGACAGGCTTCGCGCCGGCACTCAATTCGGGTCCCGACGTCGCTTTAGTGTCGGGCTGCAGATTGTCCGTGGTGATGTTGCCCGCGCGGCTCGACTTCGGAATTGACGAACGAGATTGAACTTGCAATTCCTCCACCGTAGCTCTTACTTCTGGCATTGGCGCGTTTAGAGCAGCGGATTTTGGCGGGGTTTTGGCGCCTGTTGCGAGAACGGTAAGTAGCTTGAGGCTTGGTTGGGATGATTTAGTCACCTCAAGCAAATGATCAAGGAGATCAATAAGCTGCGGTTTTTTGGCAATTTGTTGGCGGATTGTCTGAGCGAGCTGGTCGGCTATGATATCGGCGGGAATATGGCTACTGCTGCTTTCGTCGAGCAATGCGACGATTTTTGGCAAATCTTTCGCCTCGTATGCGTTCAGTAGTGCCTCTACCAATTCGGCCGGGGCGAGCCCAAGTGACTGTTCAACGAGCTGCCGGGTAATACCTTGTTTCTCGTCGGCTAAGCTTTGTAGTTGATCAAGTAGGCTAATGCTATCGCGAAAACTTCCTCCGCCCCGGCGAGCAATCAATGCAAGCGCATCATCATCAATGGCGATTCCTTCCTCCGTGGCAATTTTCTTCAAATGTGCGGCCACGGCTTCGGCTGCAACGGTACGAAACGTAAAGCGCTGTGTGCGGCTAATGATTGTATCGGGCAGCTTGTCGGCGTCGGTGGTAGCGAGAATAAATACGACATGTTCTGGGGGTTCCTCGAGAGTTTTTAGTAGCGCATTAAACGCAGCCTTTGAAAGCATATGAACCTCGTCAATAATATACACCTTCTTTGCGGCCGAAACAGGAGCAATTTGCACTTTGTCGCGCAAATCGCGCACGTCTTCAACGCCGTTGTTGCTGGCGGCATCGATTTCAATAATATCGAGATGAGAGGAATCTTCGGTGTATGGCAGCTGGTTAATTTCGTGCGCCAAAATACGGGCAATCGACGTTTTACCGACGCCGCGTGGCCCAGTAAGTAAATAGGCATGCGCGACTCGGCCTTGCTGAAGGCTGCGTGCTAGCACTTCGGTAATATGTGTTTGCCCCACCACTTCACCGAGCGCTCGACTGCGGTATTTTCGATATAAAGCTATCGCCACTTTTTATTTTCCCTCACGTTTCTCTAGGTACTATTGTACGCTATATATGCGAAGTTTTGTGTTGTGATTTATAATGTCGAATAGTGAAATCCCCGGATTGCACGTAGTAATCCGGGGTGTCTATTTAACGACGAAGCGTTAGATTGTATTTTGCCAGTTCTTCTTCGATTCGCTTGCATCGAGTTCTACGATACTTCTCTAGTACTTTTTTCCTGGGTAGAGTGGTGAAATCGCCATAAACTGGCACCTCGCGACTTCGCAGCTGGCCCCGTGCACTTTTAATGCGCGCTACCTCGTCCTCGAACAGGATCTCTTCAAAGACCATAATGGAGGCTGGAATCTTACGAGGATCCGGATAGATCTCATTAAGAAATTCTTCGCGCGGTTCGAGTACATGCCGAAGCTCAATGCCTGCGGCAAGAATGCTCGGAACAACTTCGTTCCATAGTTCATTCTCGCTGAGTCCCCAGATTGCCTTGAGATCGTGGATCGACAGAGCCGGTAGCATTTCGAATGTAATATACCTTCGTGCCAGAAGATTGCTAACCCTCGTGCTCAGTCCTTCTAGAGGAAGCTGGTAGCCCATTGTTCTCCTTGGTATTGATGTCAAAGGACTTGTCTTTTATACCATATTTTATTGTCGCGGCCAAATTCGCTAGGGTCATATTGCCCAAATAAAAATACCGTTGCGCCACAAGGTATGACGCAACGGTGTTGCCTAGAAGCGAGACTTTGGCCATAGATCGACAGAGTCACCGTCGACAGTGACAGCGGTGAGCATGTCGTACACCTCAATGACGACTGTCATTTTGTTTGTCGCATCTTCGGGTTCCTTAGGCTGATACGTCACGACAATACCGGTATCTGTAAACTTTTTGGTGACTGCGAGTCCATTGTCATAGAGAATCGTTCCATTGCTTTCTTCAACAACTTCGGTGGACAGCCTCAGGAGGGATCGACTTCCTTTATTACCCTTGAGCCGAACTCGCTTGCTTCTGTCGTCGATGATCAGTGCTCCCTCTGGAATATCTCCGATGGTGCTGATCGTGGCTGCACGCTGAGCAAGCTGCTTGTTCTCGCGCACGACAACGGTGAAGTCACCAAGGTTGTAGGTGGTAATACTATCGACCTCTGCCGATTCAAAGAGTAGTCTTGATTCTGACATTCCGCACTCCTATGAGTAGTAGCAGTGTTCCTGCAATAATCTACTATCAATGCCAATATTTGTCAAAATCGGTCAAATACTGACGACAATATCTTCAAAGAATGGCGTGTTTTCATGGTTTTGTGTAATTTTAGCGATTTCATAAAAACCCGGAACGAATTGTGACCGATCAAGGTCTTCTAGTTTTGCCCAAAAGCTTTCATATACGTCTGGCTGCATTATCTCCTTTGAGCCTTCATGAACATCTTTTGCTTCAAACACATGAACAAGCATATGTCTGTCAACGAGATCTGCCTGCATGCCGCGTATGTACACGTCTCCCCTGTATTGCAAAGTTGCCTCCAAGCCGGCTTTTTCTGCCAGTTCATGGGCGGCCATGTTCTTTACATTCTGACCATAATGCATCATACCGTGCGGAAAGCTAATTTGACCGATATTTGGCTGTCTTCCCCATTTTGTGAACAAAAATTCACCATTATCGTTCTGTGCAACCACTGCTGTTAAGATTTTGGGTTGCTGCCGCGTTCTGCCAATTTTGAGGCTATATGTTCCAATAAAACGCAGTCCTTGGCCAGACAATGTATACGCCTGGTCGTCTTTAGTTACCAGACCCTCCCGTATTAGTCCTTTGAGGTGATACATAAAAAGGTTCCCTTCAACATCGCGTGGGCGAAGTTCGCTATAGCGGCGAGTTTGATGAAGTGTCAGCTCTAAAAGAATGTGGTTTTGTATCCAGCTATGCATCGTTCAAAAATTTTTGAGTCAAAAAACCTTGCTTATGTCGTGTGTTAATACTCGATATGATTCTAACGTACCTTTCAGCTACAGAGCAAGAGAAAAGAGATTTCAAATGAAGATTACTTTCGATCTTCCGAACGACAACCGCGAACATCGCTACTGCCTGCAGTGCCGGCAAGAGGGCGTGACGCCCGTGATCCGTAAGGGGCGTGAGCTGCATGTCTGTCCGCACTGCAAGCACGTCGACAAACGAGCGCTCATCATCGACCCCAAAGTTATTTGGTGGCTTGCCGGCGACGGCGAGTACTGGCATGAAGCCGCTGGTATCTTCGTTCTTAATGAGCGAAATGAGATGCTTTTCTTCGACCGCACGCGCTTTCCTTTTGGGCTAACGCCGCCCGCTGGGCATGTAGACAAGGGCGAAGAGCCTGCAATCGCGGCGCAGCGTGAACTATACGAGGAAACGGGTGTTGGCTTGCCGGCGCACCGTTTCACGCACGCGGTGACAGCAGACGTTGCTGGTGACAGCTGCCGTCGTGGTTGCGACGCCCATCGCTGGCATGCGTTTACTGTGCGAGTGCCAAACGATGTGCGCATTCGAGTCGACAAGAGCGAAGGTGTGCGCCCTGTCTGGTTCACGCTGGATCAGGCGCTGGCTCGTCGTGACCTGACGTTCGTTACGCGTTACATGCTGGAAAACCACGGCAACGCGATTGTTCACACGTAGGTACATCCCCGTTATTCGTCTACCGAGTAACGGGGTTCGTTCTTTTAGAATAATGATATTTGTTGAGCTGGCAGTTCTAGAGGGATTTCCTCTCGTGCAAGGATTGTGCGAAAACCTATATATTTCTTGAGAGGCAAGAACACCGGCGTATCTTGTTGCCAGCAGATCAGAACAGATCCTATCATGCCGATTACTTTTCCGGAAACGATATGGTCGCTGCTGCAGTCATGCGCATTGCTGAGATTTAGTTGCTTGTCGGGAAAATACAAATCGGTAAAATGCTGCGTAGTATTGCCGGTAAACGATACTTTTAGCGCATCTTCAATCCTCGCCTTGACTGCCATAAGTGCCGTAGTTGCCGAGTCGGGATTATGTGTATCGCCGAATTTTGCAATCTTTTTACTCAGCTGCACAGTTTCGTAAATCCCCGGCAGCGCTGCAATTTGCTCTTCATAATGCCTGGCAATATGTGCGGTCGGGAATGTGTCGAGAATAATTGCACTAAGCGCGCCTTGCTCAAGCAAACGAGCATTGCCGCGTTTGGCGTGCGAAATTCCCACCTTTATAATATCGTCAGCAAAGTATGCCAAATATAAAAAGTGCGGTTCTTGGTTGCGGGCTTCTTGCTGCGGCGAGACGGTTTTAGCGTGATAAAATGCCGGATTGAATCCGGTTCTCTTTTGGCAAGCTGCACATTGATCATACTTCTCGTCAATAATCGCACTGTCAGGGCAAGCTGTATCCTCACCGGTTGCCAAGTTGTGCCAGCCACGACAAAATCGCTGGCCAGTATCGAACTTCAACGTGAGTGTGTGGCCAACAGGGTTAAAACGATGTAGTTCAGTGCTACCGCGTAAAAACAATTGAGGATGATTGTTGGGCGAAAACCCAACATGCGAAAGAAGATAGTCACCCTCTAGCATGGGCTAAAGTGCAGCTTCGACTGCAGCCCAGGTGGCGTCCGGGTTGTCTTCGGGAACGATGATAGTTACTTGGTCGCCTTCGTTAATGTGGAAGTACGTAACGCTCGCAAGTAGAATGCGATATTCTTTACCGTTGGCTTCCACGTAGTAGGCGCCGTCGTGCTGCACCAGCGTACCAATGATCTGGCGGCGTTGTACGGGGCCAATTTGCTTGTACAAAAATCCGCCGTCGTCAGCAATGGTGAGCTTCATAATGTCGCCTTCAACCAGTTTTGATTTGCTGGCGTAGTTTGCAGGTACGGGGTAGCTTTTGCCGTCGGGGCCAATCATTACTTGGCCATCAAATACACCTTCAATAATTTTGCCGCTCACGTTTTCTTGACTGTTTCGCGGGGTGACTACGCTACCATCGTCACCTACGATGCTAATTAATAACTCTTTTGCCGCCGCCAAGTTTGTCTCGGCTTCCTGTATAAGCGACCGCAGCCGCTTCACTTGTTTTTCTGGTAACTCAGACATGGTAACTCGCAATTTCCTTTGTCTATTTTTGTGTAGTATTACCTCATATATATCAGGTGGGGTGAAATGTGTCAAGCTTGGGGGCTGTTACGCTTGCCAAATGTACGCAGTATGTTATAGTAAAAGAGTCGATTGTTATTCTGTAGAGGAGTAAACATGGCTCGTAAGTCCAGCGATAAAGGCGAGAACGCGCCGCTTGACAGGACCGACAAAAAGATTCTGAGGCAGCTTGACGAGGTGCTTCAGGATGATGATCCGCCGCCTGCTGATCTCGTCGAAAAGACGATGCGCGCACTCGATAAGGACGAATAGTCTCGGTACTCGCCTTGCTAACACCCCGCTTACAAATGTAGGCGGGGACTTAACTTTCTGTAGTTATATTTGCCAAGCTCCGCCCGAATACCCATACGCAACAGCCGTCAGGCCAAGCGAACTGCATATGCTTGTGGTAAAGCTCGCTTTTGTGAGTGCGTGCGACCGGAATCCGTCTTCGGACATAAGGTAAATATTGCCCGATCTGCTAATGGCCGCTATGGCGAATTGCTGGCGGGTGGCGTCGGTACAATAGGCTAAGTTCACCGCTACGCTTGTGTCGTACGAATCTTTATTGACTTTAAACCCAATAGAGATCAGTTGTGCTGCATTGCTCGGAAACTGCTGGCTAACATTGGATTGTTGTGTTCGGTAGGCTTCGAGTTTGCCGGCAATATTGTCGAGGTCAGACTGCACTGCTGTATCGTGCGCGTTGTTTTGCACACCGTTGTAGCTAACGATAGCGATTGTCGTTAAAATTCCAATCACGACAATAATGATGATCAGTTCGACAATGCTAAAGCCGCTTTTTCGTTGTTTCATGCTTATGGCTATTGTAGCAAGTGGCGAGTAGGCGTGCAAATTGTTTGGTTTTCCACACGATTTACAGGGGTGGTGAATAAAACGTTGTTATTTTTGTCTGTGCTTAACTAAGCGGTGCATTCTGGCCAGTACCAACAACTAACACCGACTCGCCCTGATGTGCTTGAACGACATACTGCATTCCTGCCACAGCCACAAGTGTGGTTGGCTCCAGGTTTGGTGTGTTCTCTCGCCCTAAAAGCTTACGATCAAATTGGTAGTCGCTAATAAGACCATCTACTCCAATAAAATCATGTACTTCTTCGTCAGTTGCTGAGTGTAGATGAAGTCGAGCTGGGCCAAAATTTTTTAATATATCTAGTGCATGCTTTCCTATTTTTAATACAGCAGTACCGCCGTAACGCATATTAGGGTTAGTTGCCTTTCTGATTCGCTCTTTTTTAAGGCTTCGTGACATGCTGTTGCTTCCGATTGGCTGCACAAGGTGTAGCTGTGTGTGCTTGTTTCTTTTTTCGGTAAGTCGATTGGCAATTCCGGCAGCAAGTCCGCCACCGCCGACCGGCACAACAATATGATCAACTTGGTCAATGCGGGCGAAAATATCGTCAACTAGCGTGCCCTGGCCTGCGATAACGTCGGGGTTATCAAAAGGATGAAGTGTCGCACCGAGTTCCGAATGCCGAGAGAGCCACTGCAAAGATTCATTAAAGGTTCGACCCTCCTGAAAAACTCGTAGTCGACCACCCGGCCATAGCTCGTAAAGTCCTTTGCTCTTTGCTGCTGGTGCGGTCGTAGGAACAATAAAGTTGGCCTCCATGTCGAGCTTTCGTGCTGCCTCTGCGGCTCCACGAGCATGATTGCCAGCCGAAGGTACGGCCGCCTTCTTCTCTCCTTTTTCCTTAAGATGATGCATTCCGTTCAAAGCACCACGTACTTTAAATGT